>Ga0315913_1002026_pt1 | contig 23264 bp, 7 predicted proteins | sample MpolsnodulesMG_FD_207736 | JGI IMG/M metagenome (GOLD analysis project Ga0315913, IMG submission 207736) | Medicago polymorpha root nodule microbial communities from Los Angeles, California, United States - small nodules | ecosystem: Host-associated > Plants > Roots > Nodule | place: USA...
CAAAATTTTTTGTTTTTTAAAATAGTCCCTGACCCCATTTTTGTGATGATTTGTATACGTGGCACATGATGACTGGATCCATTTTGTAGTTTTTGACCCCTGCAAAATATTTTGTTTTTTAAACAGGTCCCTGCAAAAAAAATTGTTTCTGAAAATAGTCCCTAGAGGGACTATTTTAAAAAACAAAAAATTTTGCAGGGACCAAAAACAATTTTTTTTTTTTTATAGGAACCAAAACTTAAACGAGGCATATTTGCAGGGACGGGTACCACATTTTAGCCTTTCTTAAATAATAACAATGCCCCATTTCTTGCTGAATCCTATAAAAAAACTAATACTTGTGTGAGTCTTATAAAATAAAAACCAATGTAAAAGTATATTAAGAACGAAAAAACTAACAGTCGAAATCTAAGGTTTTAATGCAGTAAGAAAAATCAACAACATAAAGAATATAAGAAATATTAATAGCGGGTAAAGAATATAAGAATATAAACAACATAAAGATATAATACACTAAGAAAAATATACAACATAAGAATATAAGAAATATTAGAGGATTATCAAAGCTAACATGCAGACATAAAACGTTGTGAGTTGAATCTTTTCTTTCTGTGTGGCGTGTGCAAGTTGAATGGTGATAGAATGACATATAAAGAGAAGAGAAAAACAAGCATCGTCAAAGAAAACAAATACAAGAACATAGTAAAACAAAAAACAAACATAAAACAAGAACAAAAAGAATAGCAATTGCGTTAAACAATCAAACATAAGAATATAAGATCAACGTGTTTTTACCTTAACGTTGGAGACGATCTTCAAAGACTGATATACTTTTGTGATGTTGTGTTGTGATATTCTTGTGTTTCTTGAAGAGTTTGTGCTGTGATACTCAAAGACTAAAAGAGTGAAGTAAGGGTTTAGTTTAACAAGAGATGTATTTATAGATTAGGATTGTGGGGTTATAGTCTGATTTGGTAAACAAAATCTACTCAAACAAAGCTTCTTGTTGCCCTAATTATTACACGGCGAAATTTCGTGCGTTCTTTCTTATATGTGTTAAAAGATTTATTTTATTTTATTTTTATAAAAAAGATTTACTTTTATTTTGATAAAAATCTTTCATTGAACTGTTAGGATTTACCAACGTGCGTTTCTTATATGTGTTAAAAGATTTAGTTTAATTTTATTTTGATAAAAAAGATTTTTTTTTTTTTTGTAAAACTTGTCTATCAAGTTTCAAATAAAGGGGACATGTCTTTTTTTTTTTATTTTTATCGAGTAGTATAGCGGATAGAATTCACATTTTTTGACCGTTTTTTATTATACGTGTTAAATAAAAGATTTAATTTTGGTAAAAAGGATTTACTTCTATTTTGACAAAAAATCTTTTAATAGGATTTTTTTTATAGAATAGCTATTCGGAGTATTCCTTAAAAAACTATTAGGAATAGTATATCTATATTAAAATCAGAGTTTGATATTTGGATTTAAAATAGGGTTAAATATGTTTTTGGTCTTTTGTTCTCTATAAAATCGGAAACTTTTAAGTTTAGTCCTTACTTAATTTTAATAGTTTTTTTAGTCCTTACAAAAAAAAATTACTTCTAATTTTAGTCCCTGCTAAAACAAAGTTTGTTTAATTATCCTTAAACTTTGAAATTTTTGAACGATTTTTTTGAGGCAAGTTTAGAACACTATGATTGGTTCATTTACTAAAATTTAATTTTTTTTTAACATGAAACGAATTAAATATGAATTTTTTAAAACAAAAAAACTTAAAGATAAAAGTAATAAAATCTGGACGTAGAAATCAAATTTTGCGATACTTTTTTGCGGAGGAACTTTTAGTAATATTTTTAACACGTCTACAAAAAATTGTTCAAAAACTTAAGAGTTTACGCCTAAATTAAACAGATTTGAATTGAACATGGATTAATACTGAGTGCATAATTTTTTTGTAGGGACTAAAAGAACTGTTAAAATTAAGTAAGGACTAAACTTAAAAGGTCCAATTTTATAAGGATTAGAAACATATTTAACCCTTCAAAATATGGAAATGGATTATACGGTTATAGAGTACTTTTCCTTAGCATTGGAAATAAAGTACTTAGTCTTTAAAATATGAGTTTATTTTTCCAATTTGTTTGAATTATGAAATCCAAAATGTTGTAGGGTGTTTGAGGCAGTTTTTTTTTTACATTTTCTAAATTGTATAATCTGAACTGTTTGTAGTGCGCACAAGAAGTCCGGAGAGTGGAAAAAAAATCTTTAAAAACATACAACTTAAATATAAGTTTATTTTTCTAATTTGTTTAAATTATGAAATCCGAAATGTTGTAGGGTGCTAGATGAAGTTTTTACATCTAGATTGTATAATTTGAACTGTTTGTAGTGCGCACAAGAAGCCCGGAGAGTGGGAAAAAAATCTTTACAAATACACAACTTAAAAGACTCGACCCAATTAGTTTATGGAAAATTCTACGGTGAAGTCATGAGAATGACTTTTCTGGTGAAGTTATTATCTTTTTTTGGTTATAGTTTGTATATTATTTTTTTTGTTATAGTTTGTAGGTTATTATCTATGTATATGCATTACTTACTATAATTATTTCACGTCAAAAAAAAAATTGTAACGTTGAGCTGGTAAATTTATTTCACGTCAACTTGAACATATAAAATAATAAGGGTATGGATAAGCATATAAATAAGGGAAATGATGAACATATAAATTTATTTATAATTATTTATAATTTAGGTTTGAGCTTATAAGAACGTATAAAATATAAATCCCTTAAAAAAATGAATGTATAAATGTTTCAATACATAAATGTCCAGTTTTATACAAGTGTAATTAAATTATAAAAGTTTAAGAATGACTTTTTGATAAATTATTAAGGGTAAAAGTGGAAGAAAAAACAATAAGCAAAAGTAATTTATGTTTTCTATGAGAACTGATTTGTAATAAGGAAAAGTTTAGACTTAGAATGGTCTATCAACCATCAAAGTTATACTAATGGCTAAGCAAAATAACTTTTTCAAAAAAATCAGTTTTCTGACTGCAGCGTAGAACTCCCCTTAGTTTATTCGATGTAATGTCTAACCAAAAAAATTCCATAAAGAACATGGTAAATAGACTCCGTAAGAAGATTAGATGCACCTCTCAAAAAAAAGAAAAGATTAGATGCAAGTCCATCTAAGATGACCACTTTATCATATAACGTGTTACATCAGATGATCGTGCCCCCTGTACCACATCAGAAAATATTATGTCTTAGAATAGTATACAACATAAAATTGATGAAGCGCTGCCTTATCTTTTTCTGAAGAGGACAAAAGCGAAATTGATAGAACCTCCCTAATAAGCACAAGGAGTGCCTAGAAGGGATATAAAAGATCACATACAAAACTGAAAAAACTAGAGAACTAGCGTAGCAAAAAAAGGAACTCAAAACAAAAAGCTAAAACTGAAACACACCAACGGGTTGGGCCACCAAGGATGAAAGTGGTTTATGCGTTTTTAGCCATCATTAATTAAGAATGAAGTTTAATAGGATTAAGGAGATGCTTAGATTTAAAAATTTATTACTCAAGATTTGACTCTTGTGCTCCTTCCACACAATTCATATAGTAGCTAACCAAGTAACCTAAAGACCCAAACCGATATCCTTCCTGAAAGCATAAGAACCGCCAAATTAAAGAGCATGCTCATTAACATCAATTGGAATTGTCGTTGAATTGTAAAACTTAAGATGGATGTTGTTAATTAAAGAGCATGCTCATCAACATCAACATCAAGATTTATGAATTGTAAAACTTGAAAAGTTCCTAAAATGGTAGCTGGTAAACTTTCATGGAGTCAAGATTCTCTTCATTTATTAGTTTCTCCATTTCTTTTATTTGAATAGATAAAGACACAAAAAAGTTTGAAAATAATTAATAGTAGTGGGGCCCACTTAATGATGAGACTCATTACATACTTTTTTGTATCTATCTCTCACCAAATGACACTATCTATTTGTTTTTAGCAGATGGTGTGGATCTCAACTCACTTTCATGGGTTGCACCACTCCAAAACATTCTTGTTTTTATTTCACTTTTGTTTTTATTTATTATATTTTTTAGATGATAAAAATAGTGCTATAAAAAAATGTGTGGACCTTTTGTGATGTTTTAAAAAAAGAAAATAAATAAGGGTCTATCAGTAGCCTGTAAAGGGTCAGGCTCGAGTAGAAACTTTAGAAGGCATGTTTAAATAGGGCTTTTTAGCTCGGCCTGATAAAACTCGAAACCTGTTAGGATCATATCTACACGGGTTAGGTAGTTTGTTTTAACACCTCTATACGCAACTGAAGATATTATAACCTATCAAGCTAGGCGGGACTGCAATACTCTCCCTCAAGAGATTTAACACTACTGCATGTTTAGGGCTGAGCTCAAACATAATATAATTAATTAAGTTAAAAGAGATCGCTTACTATCTCATCCAGATGCTGGGGGGTTGTAAAGTGAAGTTGTTTTATTTGTGTTAAAAGAATTCTTTTTCTTTTATTTTTGATAACAAACGTTTTACTTTTATTGAACTATTAGGAAAACTATATGTCAATTAAAACAAGTTAAAGGTTTCAATTAAAACCAATTAAAGGTCTTCGGCAGGAGGATCCGGTGTCTCCATTTTTTTTTCAATGTGGCTAAAGGTCTCAATTTGTTGTTTACCAGAGCAATAAGTTTGTGTATGTTTTTGTGACTATCGGGTAGGGAACGATGAAGAGTTCAAAGTTTCTCATCTTTATTTTCTAGATGATACATTAATTATTGGAAAGAAAGATGAAGTAATGTTAGAACAATTAAAGATTTAAAGGTCTGTTTGATGGTCAGGATAGAGAGACAAGATATGATACATTAATCATATCCTGTTTAAATCTCATGTTTGATGCACCAAAGGGATAGAACAAGTTTAGAACACTATGAAATGTTCATTTACTAAAATTTAGAATTTTTTAACATGAAATGAATTAAATATGAATTTTTAAAACGACAAAAGTTAAAGATAAAATTAACAAAATTTGGACGTAGAAATCAAATTTTGCGACAATTTTTTGCAGAGGAACTTTCAGTAATGTTCTTAGCACGTCTGTAAAAAAATTGTTCAAAAACTCAAGAGTTTAAGCATAAATTAAACAAATTTGAATTGAGGAGGGAATAATACTGAGTGCAGAAAAAAAAATTAGGGACTAAAAGAACTATTAAAAATAAGTAAGGACTAAACTTGAAAGGTCCCACCCAATTTTATAGAGACCAAAAACATATTTAACCCTTAAAATAATGATAGCATGTATTTTCTATTATAATTAATAACATGTCATTTTTACAATATTTAATTAATTATGAGAGCAATTTTTTCATTTAATTACAACGATATCCTGTTTGTTATCATATGCACATCAAACACATGATAAGATTAATGTTTATCATGTCTTTATCATATCCTATCTATATCCAGCTTTGTATCCTATCCTGGCTCTATGCTATCCTGACCATCAAACAAACCATAAAGTTGCTATTATGATGTTTAAACTAATTTCTCAGTAAAACATAAACGTGTACAAGAGTTTGTTGATCGGCATCAACGTTAACGATTCTTAATTAAATGAAGTTGCTGCAACATTAAGCTTTAAAGCAGGTAAGACTCCTTTTATATTTGGGTCTTCCTATTCTAATAATCCGTGAAAATTGGTATTTTGGGATCTTGTGATAGAGAAATATTAGAGATAGACTATCTTCTTGAAATTTTCCAAATTTATCCATGGAAGATTGGCTCGTTCTCTTGAAAGCTATAAAAATGATTAGTAATTAAATTTCATTCTTGCTTCCCTAGCATGGCTAAATTAAAGCCATAGAGATGTGAAAAGTCCATTCAACCATGTTCTTTCCTTGGTTGTTATTTTATCCATACTCGACTAGTTTATACCTTTTCTGCTGCTTGTGTTCGAACCCCACCAGAAAGAATTTAACACACATTGAATCTCATCACCTAGGGTGGACGGAAGAAGAAAAATACTCATACACACATGTTTGTATTGATTATGCAACATGTTTTATAATTACCTCTCCAACCGCTCTAGATAAGTATTTTCGTGACCAGCTTTGAACGCGCTTCATTATGTGATCCTAAATGTAGTTGAAAATAAACTTATTTTTCCTACTAGTGATAGAGAGCAACCCCAAATACTTGCTTGATTCAAGTTTCGTCACTTTCAAATATTCTTTGTAATTATTCCTTCATTTAAGCACTAGTATTTCTACATAAATTGATCTTTAATTTTTCCATGTTGATACCTTGGTTGATAACTGCTCGTATTTATGGAGGGTATCAAGTAAAGCTATGACTTCTCTCTCTTTGGCCCTGCAAAACAAAAAACAATTGTAAGCAAATAATAAGCATGTAAGGTGTGGTGCTCCCCAATAACTTTGATTTTCTGGACCTCTGCCCACTTCTCTATATTTTCGAGTAAAACCTAAGGTCCCTCCGCACATATGATAAAGAGATAAGGTGATAGAGGGTCCGCTTGACGAAGTCCTCTGTCCGATTTTTGCAAACTAGTTCCCTCACCATTTACTTGCACATGATACTTTACACTTTTCATACACATCCCCGTCTAAGTAATCCATTCCTCACGAAATCTCATGTCTCATCATATCTTTCACATGTTGCCAATTTACTCAATCATAAGTTTTGCTTATGTCTATCTTCAACGCCACCTCTCCCATTTTGCCCCTCGTCTCACACTTCATATGGTGGAGAATTTCCTACGCTACCAGGACATTATCCAAAATTGATCTATTTTCTACAAATGTCAACTATTCTTGTGAGATGTGCTTCATTGTCAATGTTTCATCCTATTCGCTAGAAACTACAAAATAACTTTGTACAAACCTTAGCAAAGTAAAAGATGTATGAAATCCCTTATCGAAACAACGTTATCCTTATTTTATATAAGAACAATATTAGTCTCCATTACGCTAACTTAAACCTCATGTACTTACAACCACATTACTTTTTTTTTTTTTTGGGGTTTTCAACTACATTACTCTGATATAAAAAACTACGTTCCCACGAAGATCCCAATATCTATAAATGTTATTTTCAATACAAAACTTCCTTTCTCAATAAATGCCCTTAGACCCTAAATTAAATTTGAAGTTTTTTTTTTATATAAAAAATATCAAAAGAATTTTGAATAATAAGATCAATTTATTTTAAAATAATAATTATCTAAATAGAATCATGAGAACGAGAGAGTATAAGTTCATAAGGGTGTGTGAGCGTGGAAAACAAAACCTAGTTTGTGTTGTGGATCGAAAATGGGAATAGCTGGTAAGATTGGCGATTACACTTTCAAAGCTTTCACGGCAACTCTCGGCATCACTACTATCTACCTCACCGGCACTTTCTCCGTTAACGTTTACAAAGGCCTTGCTTGGCACAAAGCTCAATCCGTAACCCTCTTTCTCTCTCAATTCGTTTTATCTTATCCAATTACTTTGTTTCAATCTTCATTTCGCCGATTAATTCATTGTTAGTACTGTAGAATTGTTACTTGATCTGGCATATTGTGTTTGTTTTTCCTTGATCATTCGTATTTCATACAATTATTTGATAAATAGTTATTGTCAGCTTTTTTGTGAGACTGTTTGGGGAAACCTGTGAAAGCAGCTTTTGCCTTGTTAATAAGTTTTCAGCTTATTTTCATAAGCTCTCCAAGATAGTTTATGAAAAGAGATTATAGCTTATAAGAAAATAATTTAACTTTATATTTTGTTATTGAAATAACTTATAAATAATCGCTTATCATGATGTGCTCTCTTAGAAATTGTGGTCGGGTCTTACTCTTACACAACCGCACAAAACCGGATTACGAGGTGAGGATTGCCGCCACTTATAAACACATTGTCATACCATCTCTTATCCGATGTAGGACTATTTAACATACCCCTGCACGCCCAGGCCTGGACATCTGGAGTGTGGATATAAACGGTGGATGGCCCAGTGGATCTTGAAGGAGAGTCTGATTCCATGTTGAATAAAAGAGAAAAGAGAGACATATGTTGAAAACCGTGTGACTGAATAGCACTAGGAAGGTTTATTATATATGAGCTAAGTAGCATAGAGAGTAAGCTATAATATATTTACAGAAGGAATATTCTACATAATATTCTATGCCAAGTAACTTAGAGAGTAAGCTAGAATATATTTACGTCGTAAAAATAATTATTTACTACTTATTTAAAATACAAACAAGCTCATATGCTATAAGCTGCAAATTAGTTGTTTTTCCAAATAGGGCCTTAAGCAAGGCATTTTTGTTGTTAATGAAAAAATCAATAATTGATACAATTGATTTTCTCTTCAACAATGGAAATGTTTTACTTTTTTGTTTTAAGTGAGTATCCAAATTCTTCTAAAATGCTGATAAAGTATGGGTTGGGCTTCATGTCTCTGTGTTGGGTTAATATTTGGACTGTCATAACTCATAATAAATAAAGCCCCATACCCCTCTGTCATAATAGACGTAGCCCATCATCGCCTAGTCACGTGAAAGACATGTGATGGCTTAAGTTGGGACAGACAAGTTGGCCACATGCTCGACATGTGGACGAGATAATCATTTTGGGAGCATATCTCGGAGGAGTCCCCCTGTCATGACCCATAAAGGAGCGGAGCCTAGTGACCGGTATCCGAGATAGATTCAGAAGCCATTATGTTTTTGACTCAGTCACCACATGGAAAACACGTGCTTCTGGACTGGGCCTAAAGAGGATAAGCACGAAGGGGTGGGATATCGGATGAAGGCCACATTCCTGGAAGAGCAGAATCTGGTAGCCCACATCTGAGATTAAGCCTAAAGCTGTTGCGCTTCTCACTAGGCATAAAGCTAGTATAAATAAGAGATCAAGATCAGATTACTATCATCACATTCACAAATCACTATATTAAAGACCTCTAGCTTGGTACATCGCCGGCAGGATCTATACCATTGTACTCACCGCAAGTACAATATTTATGGATTGTTTCACTTTTCATGACTTACGAATTATGATATTTTGATCTTATTGTTAAATCTTGTTGAGCACACATATCTTTATCTGACATTTAGTGCCTCTTTGCAGAAACTTGATGCGGAGGATGCTGGTGAGAAGGCTTCGTGATTGATTGTACGCAGCCTACTTTCTTCGATTACAAGTCTAATGTGTAGAAATGTAATGTGAGATTGTTCTCTCTGATAATTTTTAACTTGATTGGTCCATAACTAAATGACCATCATGAGTAATAATTTGTTTAGCTATCAAAAGTAGATAGTGATCTTTCATAGATTGTACCTGTACGTTATTTTCTAATTTTTATCTTTTATGCCGAAGACTTGATGGAATTTTCTTTTCAACATGGATGTGGTATACAGTAGAGTGGCCTTTGCAATATAGTTTATTTGATTGAGATGATAAAACCCTGTCTATTTTGTGAAGCTCATTGATGGTCGTACTTTCATGAATCTGTCAAATTACCTTTTTCCTCTGGTAAGTTAAAGCTGTACCATTCCACTTTTGGCGGTATCTTGAATCACCATTCATCTGCTCCGGTGAGAATTGTTTTTTGTGGCAGTTTTTAAAAGAACATTTTGTTAAACTTTGAACTTTTTTACTCACATGCTGTAACTTATATTCCATCTTATGGCACGAAGTCTCAACTGATTTTTGCTTTCTGTTCGGCCTTTTATTGGTCTTTTTTCTACTTTTGCTTTTAGGTTTTAATGGTTAAATAATGTGACATATGTGAATGTCAAATTCATGTTACCAATAATGATTCCCCTACAATGTTTACTCATTTGTTCTGCAATATTATCACTTTATGATTTTGATTGACTACAAGTATTAGATAGAATATTTCAGTGCATTGACCTTTTACTTGGTTGATTGAGTGTGTGTGTTTGGAAAGCACCAAAATCATGGTGAAAAATCAGGGTTGAACATAAGCTACACGCCGTAGCTTCTAAAAGCCATGTCGGGTGAGCTCTAAACTCACAGTGGTGGTTGCCCACCGCTCAACTAAACACATGCACACTAAGGTTTCTTTGAAAGTTAGGAGGGGCATGGAAGGGAGGGCCATGAGAGGTTTACTTTTCCCCATATAATTATAGCCCTCCAATATGGAGGATTTCAAAATATGTATTGGGGGAAGAGTTCTGGAGGGTTTTTGGCAAATTCTCCAAATCATATTTCTCTTTTCATAATGTTCCAAATGAGATATTTCTCTCCTTCCCATTCCCTTGCTTCCCCTCTTAACTTTCAAACAAAGCCTAAGGTGTTCCATTGAAGCTGGTTAGGAGGTTTAGCATTTGTCACTCTGAATAATATACATAACAAATATCAGATTCTTAAACCCTTCCCCTCTTAACTTTCAAACAAAGCCTCTTTGAAGGTGGTTAGGAGCATTTGTCACTCAAAGAATAAACACATAACAGACATCAAATTATTAGTTCGTATAAATTTTTGTATACATGTATTACTTATTTTTGCCCATCCCATTCTCACCCCTAGTCAGCATATTGACTACTTTATTTCATGATTACTCATTTGCTATTGAAAAAGTGCACCAAACAGAGTTTGTGAATGATTTCAAAGGAATTGATACTGGAGGGAATAATTAGTGGAAACATTATGTGAAGACAATTTAGGCATTTGTCAGTTTTCCACGCCACAGTATGTGGGATTTTCGTGGCATTCAATAAGTAGTTGAGCTAGAATTCCTAGTTTGTCCAAAATTATCATAGTAAAAAAAGCATGACTAATCACATGATTTTCTATTTTAATTTGTCCCTCTCTTGTTCAGAAACATCAGCGTTTTGATTACTTCCCACCAATATTATACTCTTTATTTTCATTATTATCACTAGGCGTTCAGTCGTCCGCTTTTTTTATTGCGTTAATGCTGAAATTTTGATTTTGATTAAAATTATAGATATATGCATTTTGCACTTTTATATCAAATTATACTTATATTTTTCAATGACTTTAATAATATAACAAATATAATAGAAATTCTTATTTTGTTAAAATGACACTAACAATATAACATTTATATTTTTTTTTATATATGGTATAGATTATTATGAATTTGTCTTCGAGATTAGTTGGAAGTACTATTTGTGTAAGTTCGTTAACTTAACTTTTAAAAATGGACACTAATTATTTCTACAAACCCGCGTTATTATTGCTAATTTGTTCGGTGAATATTTTTTCTTAAGAATATTTGAAAACTTTCAAAAAAAAAATTATGGGCAAAAGCAGCAGAGCCCCTACAACAGAAAACTGGAAAGCTTCTATTCAAAAGAACAATTAAGGTATACACATATAGTTTCCTTATCTTAACTTATTGTCAAATAGTTAGTCATTTGTTTCAATAGCTCAACTCTTAAGTATCCAAATTCCTTACCACATAGACCAACTACTTGAATCCTTTATCTTTAACATTAGATTTGAAACTAAGACATGTGAGTTAAGCTTGAAGTGTCCCAACCAAGTTATATCATTCAATCGCTCTTGGGCAAAATTGTATATGTTAATCTTATATCTTGTTTACAAGAAGATTAAAGTAAGTACATTCTTTCAAAAAAAAAAGTAAATACAGATTTAAATTATGCCAACTTTATAATAATTTTTACTTTAATATCCTTTTCAATTTTATGCCAAAAACGGATTCATTTTGTAATTAGAAACATGAATAATTAGCAATCAACACTAAGTAATTTTTATTTTAAACTTATTTGAAATGTTTTAATAATCACTTAAATATTAAATAAAAAAAATAAAAATAAAAACATTTCGTCAAGTATACAGTTTCCAGCCATTTTAGCAAATCACTCTTCAATTATTGTGCATCTGCAAGTCCAATTGTCCAAGCGACAGCCTACAAAGCGTTGGGGATGGGTTGGCAACTCTGCACATAAGAATCTTATTGAACTCGTTACATTTTTTTTTTCTTTTTTGAAAAAGTTGAGCTCTTTTTATTTGAAGTACTTTAGAAGCAAACTAGGCGATGAGTGGGGGTGGGTTTGCGCATGAGAATCTTATAGGACCTTTTTCATTTGAACAACTTTAAATGCTGATGAGGAGAGCTCCTAAAATGGGAGAACTATGTCATAATTAGAGTGATGGAGAATATCAGTGTAATAGGCACATTGTCATCAAACCAAGAGTATACGAGCCCTTGTACTTGTATTATCATCACAAAATCAATTGTTAACCACTTAAGAGAGCATGCATAAAAAAACGTAAGACTTCGTTACTTCACACATCTAGTAGGGTGAGATCATTAAGCTTAATAAGCTATGAGTTACTTAAAACCAGTCCCAAATATTAGCAACCATCGATTAAATACTCGTTTCAATGGAGCCATAAACTCTATCAAAGTGAAGGGGAGCGTGAAAGAGGGTAGAAATCTGTCAAGGTTTTAGTGATATATCATAATGACTGGCACATATAGACTCAAACAATTAAAGACAGTTAATGTAAAAGAGAAAGACTTCATCACTTCCCTCTTCATTTCCAACCAAAACAAAAGGGTGGTGAGAGGGGAAGGGATAGTAACATAGATAAATACGGAGTACATAATGCAAAAAAGCAGCCTGTCACTCTATATAATATAGTAATACGTATACAACAAATTCACCCTCTTTTACAATAGTGTCATATTTAGCCGTGAAAGCACTCCAATCATTCTTGTCCAATGATCATCGTGCACAAGTAAGGCGTGTAGAATGTGTAGTCTAGCCAGCTTCTCGCCTTCTTCAGCATTAACAAGACAACATGGAGCCTTTTCGAGTAGCACAACAAATGTATATATATTGATTAAATCATAATTTGATGAAGCAGAATATGCAGTTTTGATCAGAAGTTCGATCAATCAACATTTCTCTGGTCAAGGGATCTTAAAACCTGATTGAGAATCAACTGATCAAACTTGCTTTCTAGATTGTGCAGCACATCCGCGACAAAGTAAGAAATGCAGTAATAAAAAAAAAGGCATATGAGTAAGAGCTGAATGATGCATCAGTTGGTATCACTAATCACAAAGATGCATTCCCATGGGCGATAGTGCCAAGACTATGCCTAGTCCAGCGGCAAAACGCGAAGCTTCTCCATAGATTGGCTTTGATCAAGCAAAGTTCCTTGAATTAGCGTGTACCTCTGCCAGAGGATTGGTGATAAAACCTCCATCAAGCCTGAATCTCTGGCTTGTAAAATTAGTTTCAGCATTCCTGCCAGCTGTTTGGTGCATGGTAGCAAGTGATGGAGCACCACCACGTCGAGAGAACTGCGGAGATGAATACTGGCCCTGTGTTTTCCTCCAGAATTTAGAGCTCAAAAAATCTGCTCCAGGTAGCAAGCAACATGAATTACGAGGGACATTAGAATTAGTCATCCTTCCATTTGATACAGCCAAATCATAAGAGATGTCATCCAATGCCAACTCAAGGCCATGTACACGGGTCTCTAAAGATCGCATTCCATTCTGTGAGCTTCCGATGAATTTCTGTAAGAATGTGGAGGAAAATGTAGGAGATGTTCATCATTAAAAGATTGGTTCATGCATGTAAAGGATGAAGCTTAAAAATATAGCGAGAGTACGTTAACAAGTCTTCCTTCCAAAAATTTGCAGACAAAAACAGCAGAGATAAAGAAAAGTAACTTGGTGTTAGAATTAGCAATAAACCTGCAGAAGATCAAGTAGACTCGACTGTTGCTTCTCGATTTGCTGCAACTGGTTGCGGATCAAAGATAACTCTTCACTCTCTTTGTCATTCTTAAAAAGATCTTTGGAAACATTATTGACAGGAACTGAGTCCTGACTCTCTTCATGATACGGAACAACACGAGATCCACCGTGCTTTTTTATTCTATCATCAGAATTTTTATTTAATAGTGCTCGATTCATTTCTGGCTTTAGAAATCTGCTTTTATCCACTTTGATTGTTTCCAAAGGAGTTCCATTTTCATCCCTCTCCTGGAGTTCACCCTGATCAGCCATGGCCACTTGAACATCCCAACTCTTTTGGTTTAATTTTCGCGAAACACCCAAACTCTTTCTCTTATTACTACTTAAGGAACTCACATTCTTGCCATTGCTAGCAGTAGAACTATCTGGTGGACTGAATCTGTTAACAGGAGCTGATCTCCTCCTTAGATTCGCCATTACTGAACCAGGATTACATGAATTTTGAGAAACCGGAGGATATCGCCCATCACTTGCATTCTCTGAACCAAAAACACGAACCCAGAAAAGGCTTTCAGAAACAATCATAGAGAATAGATCACAAACAGACACATTGGAGATCATAAATTTATTCAAGATCAACCATTTGTTTTTGTCTTCACCCTCTATTTATCATAATTTCTATTTTAAGAGTCGATATTAAACAAACACAGTCTAGCTTTCTATTTCTGTAAAAGAGATCTAATACTTATTCACATCAGATTCTCAACTGCAAAATCAATCAAACAATAGATACCAAAATTTAATGCTACCTTTAGAGGAAGATTGCGATTTCGGAGGTGGCGAAAAATCATCAGAAACATCGGGGATATGCTTCCATGCTTCCAACATCTGATTCATAACTTCACGAACTAACTTCACCTAAACCAAAACAAACACAATCTCAATTCACATTCAAATCACCATAAATAAACACTAGAACAAAAACAGAGAGTGAAAATTGAAAAAACCTTATCAAATCGTCGATTCTCAAAAACTTTCATGCAATCAGCCTTGAATTCTGATAAGAAATCCCTCTCCACGTTAGCCAAAACCACCAGCGTCTCCGCGGCAGCTTTCCTCACCGCCCAATCACGATTGCTCAACGATTCCACCAAACACGGAACCAAATTCTTCAACGAAACGTGACCAGACGCGCCACCAGCTTCAACAACACTTCCGATCAGCGTCAACAGTGCCGGTTTTGCCTTAAACACTTCACGCTTAAGAAGCTTCTGGAACTTCGGCAACAGCTTCGCTAATCTAGCAGGTTCTGGATCCGGAGCTCCGTCGATCGCGGAAGCAAGACAAAGTGCAGCGCCAATTTGAGCGTTTTGTTCTTGCTCCGTGAACAGAGCTTCCGATAGCGGTTTCAGAAAAGTATAAAACGGTTGCTTCGTGACGTGGCAAGATAATGCCGAAACGGAATTCACGCACGCGGATCGGACCGACGAGTCGGTATCACGAAGGCGACGAATTACGTTGGCGAGGATCTTCGAGAGGTAAGGAGAAAGCGCGTTACCGTGAGTTTCGGAGAGTAATCCGAAAAGCTGAACGCATTGCTTCCGTACCGGAGATTTATCGGAAGAGTCGGTGGAGTACATGCAAGAGAGGAAAACCGGTACGGTGGTTGTATCGAGGTTGCGAGCAATTGTGATAAGTTCTGTGGCGGCGAGGGAGTGAGTGTCGCGGTCGGAGAGTTTGGTTAGACATGTGAATACCTTTTGTTTTACGTTCTGCGGTGACGACATTGTGGTTGTGATGGTGCCGGAGATGGTAGTTACAGTATCGGAGTGTTTATAGTTGCGGTGGTGGATCGGGAGGAATCGCCGGCAACATCTCCGGTGAGAAGGTGGTTTGGTTTTGCGTGGGAGTTATGTGAGAACGGTTATATGAGCAGTTTGTGAAACGTGAAGACGAAGATGCAAACGGCGTGTCGTTTTATTTGGGTTGGGGATTATTATTATCTTCTAGATTTTTTTTCTCCTTTTTTTTTACTCTACTCAAGACTCAAGAGCTGGTTGGGTTTGTTTTCTTGGTGTGCCAATTTCATGCTTCCAATAAGAGATTGAGACATATTTAATTTAGGAATTTTGATATGTCCTAATTTTCTGATTAATTAAGGACATTAAATTTAATTGAATTATTATTAGTACATCTGTTGTGATTGGACACCATTAGAATTTCCTCTGGAAACATAGTTTATTTTAAAGTTAAATTTAACATAAGATAATTTTGTTTTACTTACAAGAATAAACAAATCATTTGACCAACTGACTTTTCTTTTTTTTAAAAATGCAAATTTTACGCATGGAATTTAAAAGTGTCATTTTCAAAGCTACCCTTCAAATTTAAACACTAAGTTTCCTTCAAAATAAATAATTTAAACACTAAGTATAAGTCAAAAGTTTTTTTTAAAAAAAAAAGCAAGATATTATTTCTTAAAAAATAAAAGTTAAAAGATATTAGTATGTATTTAGTAACAATTTTAATGTTTTATTGTGTGTTTTAAGAATAAAAATCCATAACAATTTTCTTTTTATCAAAATAACAAATTTTTTAGAGGATGAAGGGATTGAAATAACAATTTGCATAACTAAATTGGAAAATGTATATGTATTTATATAAGGTTTAAAAAAACTATTTAAGATATGCAAGCATTCTTTTTTTAATGCAAATAAAATGTTTATTTCATAATAATACAAAAATAATAGCAATTAATTAATCAAATTTGTCTTTTAAAGTTAAACTTGCTTGTCTTAGTTTAAAAAATATGCTTGTCATATTAAGATGTACATTGTGGTTAAAGTAGGGTTCAAGGCAAAACGAATTTTACTCATAACGGCCTCCCAAATTCATCCACGTTTACAGTTGCTTCTTAAATGCTTACATAGCAATGCACCTAACACAACACGCAATAAAATGGGGGTAGGAAAAAAAGTCAGTGGCGTAATTGCAATATTGTTTAATGAGGTTTGTGTATTGCTAGGAAATTAATCGTCTTTCATTTGGCTTCGAAATAGTAGTTGACGTTCCTTGTTTGTCTACAGTAATTCGTTAATTGTTTGGAATGAAATCTTAAAGAGTCTCTTTTAATTCTCACACAACTTTTGACAACTTGTTCAATTGTAAACTTCTAGTGGTTATATTGGTGTTCGAGATTCTATATCCTTTTAGGTGCTCTTTGCCATCCTTATTATTGTATTTGATGATCTCAAAGAGTTATATCCTCTAAAAAAATCTTGTTGTTTTTTGACATTTTTTTCCATTTCTTGTGCTTTGAGATATTCTTCCTTTATTTTAATAAAACCTTATTTTTGCTTCTTACAAAAATTTGAGACATTTTCTTTACTCTTTTTAAGAAAATTAATTTGAGACATTCGAAGGAGAGTGGCATGTGAAGATAACAGATTATGAGTATAATAGAAGAGAATTATCAATCATGGGTTATGAGTTATGACATTCAGGTCTAACATTGTTATTAAAAGTGTCAGACTGTCGGAGGAAGGTGCCTAGGCATCATCATACAAAGGTTACCACGTTACCCTGCTAGGTCAAAATCTACAGTAGTGCTGAAAAATCTACTCCACTTTTATTTTAAGGAATATCTACTCAACTTATGTCTGTGTCTATAAATAACCGACATAGTTAATTGTTTTGGTACAGATTAAAAAAAGTACAAATAAGAGAAAGAGATAAAAATACTCTTATAACATGCTATTACATTCATGATAAATGATGCAATAATATAATCAGAGGATGAGAGTCCGTCAGTGTAGCTCAATTGGTAGTTATCATAGACAATATTTACAAGAGTTGAAATTCAAACCGTCGCACTTTAAAAAGTGTGTGATCTAGCCACTAAACTATTAAACCAAAAAAAAAACTAGATAATTAATATTGTATTCAAAATTGAAATGAATCAACCATTTTAAAACAAAATGTTTTTTTTACTTTTCAAATATGCCCGTTATTTAGTGATGGAATGAGTAGTGTATAGTGGAAGTATTTATATTTACAACAAGCATTTGTACTAGCCATTATAACTAACTTATTAGATAGTTATGGTCATGGACATGTCATTTGGTACGTTATTGTTGTCCAAGGTGAGTCAGAGGTGATGGGAGTAGTTGCTAATCCTTTATTTGCATGTCATAATTAGGTTGGATTATCATAATCGCAAGGAAAACTATACTTCATCTTGTCCTTAAGCATTACATAATTATTATCAAGGTGCAAAGATGATTCAATGTTGAACCTACTCATGGCATGGATCTCAACCTCCCCACCTACCTCTCTTTTCTATACACAGTTGTGAAACGCTTATAGCCTTTCATTATTTACAGAAAAAGGCAGGCCCGTCTGGGAAGAAATTAGCACAGTTTGCGTTAGTTGGGACTATTATTTGAAATTTTATTGAGAAGTGATATTTATACAATTAACTATTGACAACTTTTTTGATGATCTTTTTTTTCTATTTTTATTAATCAAAAACATAATATAAATATGAAAGAAATAATTGTTCAAAAGTTGTCAAAAATAATTGTATAATTATCATTCCTCTATCTCATTTTTCAGATCTAGTAATTAATGTATTGTGTGGCATGCATATGCAATTCATTATTACCTTCTTCACAAGAGTGGGATGAAAAAGAAAGGGAATCAGATCTACCGCAGAAAATGAAAGGAAAGTAAAGTAGGGTAAGGAAAGGGAATTCGATTTTCATTTTGGAGATGAGTAGTTTGGTTGGTTTGGACTACGCATGTGTTTATTTTATTTCATAGTTTTAAAATATAGGTTTAAAGACATTTGTGACTCCTTAACTTTTAAAAAATTACGATTTTGATCCACTAATAAAAAAATAACAATTTTACCCATTATAATTACAAAACATTGCAAAACTGTTGAGAAGACGCCACATGTCCCAAAACAGAGCCATAATCGCAACTTTTTGTAAAGATAATGGGTCAAAAGAGCTTACTTCCCTAAAGATAGAGGGGCAAAAAAACATGTTTCTCTTAAGTTAGAGGGTCAAAAGAGCATATTTCCCTAAAGATATAGGGCGGATTTTTTTTGTAATAAGGGAACCAAAATCACAACTTTTTAAAAGTTAAGGGGTAAAAAATACACTTAAACCTAAACTATATTATCGGGATTAATTAGGTTTTCTATGAATCCTAACACCTGAAATATCATTCCCACAAATGTGTTTGGTAAAACTTTGACATTCCTAGGAACCTCTTTTTTACCTATTGGTGGTTGTATTTTGTTCCTGAAAATAAAAGATTTTCACCCTCTAAACATGTGAATAAAAGTTGAGGTGTTGTGTGCAAATTTTATTTTTGGCAATAAGATTGTCAAACTTAATTTTAACTTCGACTCGTTTTGCATAGAGGAAATCGATTTGTAAACTTCTCGTAAAATCATACATGTTTACCTAAAATTAAAATGATCTTAAAATTAATATATACATGACATATAATAATATAAATAGATCAATAATTTAAAATATTAACTTAATTATAAAGACAAAATATATTTAATCTCCAAAATAAAGTGTCATGCGCAACTTTGTATTAAAATACACAAAATTATCCCACAAAATCATTTAAAAAAACATCCAACAAACAATCCAAAAAAATAAGTTTCATAAATTGTTAATAAAATTATCAACAAAAAAAAAACTAGCTAGAGTTAGAGTTTCATCATTTCAGAATGATCCTTTAATTAAGTGTGATGCATGGGAGATTGATCATTTAATTAAGTGTGATGCATGGGGAGATGAGTCGTTTGGTTACTGAAAGCAGTGCACTTTTGCGCATTAAATGGGCTTATGGGCCAAAATGAAAGAAAATTGGGTAAGGTAAAGAAGAGTTTTTTAAAAGTAAAGTCATAAAATCGATTAAAATCATATGAGTTTATCTAATTTTCATCGATTTTGCTACGAATTAAATCACTCAAACTCGGTGCAAAGCTTCGATTTCACTAAAAATGAGTTTACCACCGAGTTAACACTAAATTCACATCTAAAAACATGAATTCATTCGAGTTTACGAGTTAACACTGGATTTTGAGAACACCGCTGGGAAAAGATTTTTTAAACTTGTATTAAACACAAGAATGTTATATTTCTAACCTCACTTTCTCAAGAATGTACCTGGTAACTTTGAAACAAAGACACCCAGAGAAATTAAAAGAGCTTAGAGTTAAAAGTACATGGTTCAAGTTCTGACAAGTAGAAAACATTAACATAATAATTAACTTACTAACGTTTCTCATTAAAAGAAAGTAAGGACAAGGAAAAATGAGAAGAAAGAGTATAGAATACTACAGAAATACTTTTTAATTAGTTGTTAGGTTGGAAAGAAATTAAAAGGAAAGTAAGTAAATACTTTCTTTTCCCTTATTTGATTGTGCAGAGTAACGGAAAGGAAGTGGTATACTTATAAAATGATTCCAAGGATGCATGATCCCTCAGTAGGGATATTTACTAAAGTAAAATGGAAATCGAAGGAGCATTAGAAGAAGACAGACGTATTCAAGATTTAAGTTAATATATTTCAAATTCCATGATTACTGGTCCCTAAAGTCAATAAAATGCGATATATATATCTGGCGTAAAAACTCAGTTTGATAATCATTCTAAGAGCACCTTAATCATTCTCATACATAACATGTGCTAATTTGTATTCTTCCCTGAAAGTTGTATGGTACCGAACGATGGGACACACCTCTAACTTTCAAATTCAAATAAAAAAAGAGAAATGATATTTGTACAACCATTTTGTGACAATTTTTAGACAATTTTCTCTCTTATATTCACATTATGTTCTTTTCATCTCTCATCTTTTTTCTCTTTCCATTGTTTTTGATCAATAAGAAGAAAGAAAAACAAGGTTGTCATCAAAGTTGTCTCCCAATAAATGTACATATATCACTACTCATAAAAAAAAACGTATTAAGGTCCATTCACAGCAAAAGATCTTGGTAAGAGCAATGTTTAGCTACGTGATAAATTTGACGGGGTCATTTAGGACCATGCATTTGTGATTGAAAGAAAAGGACGGGTCTCTTTTAAATGGTGATCGGTCATGGTTGGTTTTATAAGAAAAAAGGGACATGCACACGTTTAGTTTTACACTAACGTCCTACAAAAATTTAACATTTTACTGTTAGTTTTAAATTAGGGTTTAATAGTGGTGAGTTGACAATTAACAACTAAAAATGCATTTGTTTTACAAATGAGTCTTTAAATGAGTAATTTAAACATAGGAAAATAGAAAGTAAAACCTGTTCTCCTAACATTGAGAGAGAGCATAAGTAATTTAAAATAGAGTAAATTTGAATGGTAAAATATTACATTTTCCTCTCACATGTATAAATTACTACACATGATATGATCGATCCACTTTTTTCAAATACTGCTAGTGTACAAGTTTGGCATTTTTCAATATTTTTAATTTTATATAAAACATCCATCTCCATTATAGAACTTGAGGTCACTCCCTTTGATGTTGTTGAATACATCAAGCCACAATCAATTTTCTAGCTAGTAAAGCGACATTTAACATGGAGTGGGATCCAAAATCTGCATATAATATAGCCTTTAATTGACTTGAGACATTCCTCATGGCCTCAAGGGGTTTTTGTCTTCTTTAGGAACGTGACAAAAATAATTGACCTGATATCAAGAAATTAAAATCCTAAGTTTTTTTTCTTCAATAAATTAACATTCTAAGCTAAAGAAAATTTTGTTTCTCCACATATTTTAACTTAATTGATAAATATATCAAAATTATCAAGTTAAACGTCATGATAGGAGTTCGAATCTTGATGTCTTTACTTATGTGAGTTTATAAAGATTTTGTCATTTTCTCTATCTAAAAAAAACAGAGAGAACTTCATAGGTTTTTTGTTCTTTTATTTTAAACAAAACCAAAAATTATTTAAACACAAAATCATTATAAGCCATGAATTTGAAGGATTTGAGTTATGATCTTCATCGGAGTTCACTACCTATACCATGTCAATTATAGTTACTAAAATCATTATAGCTAACTACTCTATTTATAGTTTACAATGACTTAAGCCCTAAGAAATATAACACTAGAATGTTCCACAAGAAACCACAGGCTTTTAGGTTAGAAGTAAACTAATAGGTAGTTTGTCCATAAAGCAAAAGCAGCAAAAGTGGACTCTGAAGGTTGGCACGGACGTGCTGCTGGTGGCACGGACCGTGCCAAGTCTCTGACTTTGGGGAGTGACTTATTTTTGTCCCATATTTCGTATTTTCATCCCGAATCAGCTCCTAATCCTCTTTCTTTTGCTCCAAGACTAAATCTTTAGATATTTGTTCCTGAAATATAATAACTTGCAATTGAAGTAAAATAATTCTAAAAGGAAATAATATTTAAATAAAACGAAATCAAATCTAAATAAAATAGACTCAAATAATATATTAAAAACACTAATTTATTGACTCATCGGGTACCACGCTCATGTAGGTCCTTAGGAGAGTCCATATGCATTTATGTGATGATGTTTATACTTGATGTTCTAAGTGTGAAAATGATGAGATAGTGTGATATGTGAATTGAAGAGAATATATATATAGTAATTGTTGAGAGTGTAGTGATGATGGTTATTTCATTCCTTCAATATTATTTAATGTGTGTGTTTTTCCCTATTATTATGTTATAGCAGGATTTCTCACCCCTTAATTTGTTGTGTTGTTTTATGTATGGTGGTTGTACTTTGAGTGTAGACACTCAGGTTGACGAGGAGTAGATGTGGGACGTTTAGAAGGTGGACACGGAAGATGTTTCCTATTAGTCCTTTATTTATTAGCTGAGAATAAAATGTAGTCGCTACGAGCTTCGATTCCTGTAACACTAGGGTTGGGGACGACGATTGAACCTTTATTTCATTATGAGTTTTATTATGGGAATATTGCTATTTTCTTATTTATGAATCAGTGAAAAACCAACATGGGTTTAATTATTGTGACCTTTGAATATTTTATTTCTCTATGTTACATTATTTAATGACATTGTTTAAGATCTATGATGAATAAAGTTGAGATGTGTAACATCCTTGTTATTTCATATATTATTTTTATTTAAAATTATTGACGGGAAATAGGGTGTTACAAACAGTGCCTCTATAAATAGGCAGTCATGGTCTGTAGACCTAATACAGTTAATGGGTCTGGGCCAAACAAGAATTAAAAGTTGATAAAATAAGGGAGCCCAACATCACTTAAGAATATGAGTATTACTTTTCCCACCCTATAGGATTCTCGCGCGCCCTGCTTTTGTTTCCAAAAATGCCCTTGAGGTTTCCGGATTTCATAATCCGGAATGGCGTTTTCCTTTATTATAGGGTGAAAAGTGAAGTTACGGATTTTTCCGGATTTTGTAATCCGGAAACTTCAAAAAAAGGTGAAAGATTTATTCA
>Ga0315913_1002028_pt1 | contig 23261 bp, 11 predicted proteins | sample MpolsnodulesMG_FD_207736 | JGI IMG/M metagenome (GOLD analysis project Ga0315913, IMG submission 207736) | Medicago polymorpha root nodule microbial communities from Los Angeles, California, United States - small nodules | ecosystem: Host-associated > Plants > Roots > Nodule | place: USA...
TATTTATATACTTTTTTACCTCCTATACTAGGTAAACAATGTGCATCACCTACAAAAACAAGTCATTTAAGTTGTCCAAAAAAAAAAATGGGGTCTCCCACGGTAGGAGATCTAATATGGTCTCCCACCTTAAACGGCACCTTCTCTTAGCCATCCACATAAACATTTTACCACGTGGCACTTGAGAATTATTTTACCATTGTCTCAATCAATTTTTTTGACAATAATTATAAAAGGCAACAATCATAAAAGACATAATAGTATTAAATGTTGTGTAATTTATTTTTTAATTCTTTATTTAAACATAAACAATAAGTAATAATTCCAACAATCCTTGCGAATCACTTGAAAAAAAAAGGCCCTACAAATTTTTACACGTAGAAAAATACCGTGTGAAAAAAGACCCTAAAAATAATTTTCATGTAAAAAAATAATATTGTTAATATATGGTGAAAATGACCGTACAAATTACTACATGTAGAGAAAAGAAAACAACCGTACAAATTATTACATGTTGAGAAATATTATGTGAAAAAACAACCTTAAAAATAATTTACCGTGTAAAAAAATTATTAACATGGAAAACATATGTACCAAATTTTGTTGAAAATGACTCAAAAAAATTGGAAAGAATTAAATTATTGTTAGATTCTTAAATTACACATTCACGTACTTTGTTCTTCGTGTGATTGAAAAAGTTAACATGTGACCCGCACATTATGTGAAAAAACAACCTTAAAAATAATTTGCCGTGTAAAAAAATTATTAACATGGAAAACATATGTACCAAATATTTTTTGAAAATGACTCAAAAAAATTAGAAAGAATTAAATTATTGTTAGATTCTTAAATTACACATTCACGTACTTCATTCTTCGTGTGATTGAAAAAGTTAACATGTGAGCCACACAAAGGAAAAAAAAAATTAACATGTGACCCGCACAAAGGAAGAAAAAAAAAAGGTGGGAATGTGCATGGAGAACACAAACAGGCATGTTGGGAATATAGATATGATGGTGGGAGCTATTAAATTCCTTAAGATGTGGAACAAGCATCAGCAGACCTTAGGTATGTGAGAGGGAAATTTGAATTACAAAGTGGAATGTTGACTATGATTAAGAATTTTTTTTCGACCAGTATGCCAAAAAAATTCTAAATCTGACCCCTTTCACATTTCAATACAGAAATGACCTCCTTTCAGTTTTTTTTTATCGTTTTTTTCATTACTGCAGTTTCAAATTGCGGTAATGAGCTTTCTTACTAACACATGGTAGATCAGTACAAGTGCAGCAGGTTTGACTATTTTTAATTTTTTTTTATTCATTACCGCAGTTTGGAATTGCTGTAATGAATTTTAAAAAAAAAATGGTTTTATTTTTTTGGCACAATATATGTTTTTTAAAATTAAATACAAATAATAATAAACAAATAAATAATAATGATAATGATATTAAATAATAATTTATTAATTTAAAAACACTAATTATATCACTCATAGTGTTAGAAATAAAATAAAAATAAAAAACTACTTTCTCCGCAGACAGACTTTCTATGGTACTAGTATGTGGTTGTGGCCATTGGGGTACATAGTTTTTTTTCTTCGGGATAGTGTGCATTTTGTGGAGGGGATGGTAGGTTGAAAGAGGTGTATTGTGATTGGTTGGGTAATTGGTTTGTGTGGTGTTTTGAGTTGGATTAAAGTCATCAAATGAATAATTTGATATTTGGGAGCTTTCTCCATGATGACTATGTTGAGAGTAGGTTGGATATGGAATTGGGGAGTTTTGTAAGAATTGGTTTGTCGGTTGTAGTTGGTGGATGGGTTAAAGCTTTGGTCAATGTAAGGGGATGGAGGTGTAATGAATTGGCTGTTAGGTGGATGTGTATCTGACCACATGTCTGCATCTGGCATCATATTGGTCTCTGGTGCTGCAGGATAGTTTGATGGTATATCTCCTAAAATTCTTCCACACCGTGCCATTGGGTTTGCCATTAGTACTTCTCTAGAAAGATACAGACGTTCTACAAAAAAGTTCCAATACCATTGAAAGTATTGACGATTGGGATAAACCTTATGGGTATACCGGACTCTGTCTAGTGCAAACTCATGGCGTTGGTTCCACTTTTGGACATGATACTGAAATTTATCTCCGCACGAGCTTTTGATTTTGTTCTTTTTGCAACAAATCTTGTGGATATCTGTCAAATCATCTGGTATGACAGGTGGATATTGAGGTAAGCCAAATTCAAGCATTACTCTATCTGTCTGATGTCTTTCGACTATCTCGAAATAGATGAGATATGTGTTTGCAGATCATATTTGTCTTTCTTCTTCGTTGGTGCAATGGAAGTGGAGATAGGGCCTTCAACAGAAATGTTAGTCTTTTAATGTTGACTGAAAAGCATTCACGAAAATAAAAAGTGTAATACCTGATCATATGTCACATTGTCGATTTTTAAACGTGTCGAAACGAGATTATACCGAGGATTTTCGATAAATTTACTCGCGCGTTCTAGCCATCTAAGTTTTTTAAAATTGTTATAATTAATGATACTTGATAATTGTATTTAAAAATTAATAACAAATAACATATTTATTTAACTTACATATTTGCCAATGGATGTTGTGTTTTAGCTTGTGTTGGATCCCTGGGCATGGGAGCTATGCATGACATTCTTGAATACGCCCATGCCTGCAAGAGTATTATGCACCCTTCCATTCTATTAACGCCATATATTGCGGCACCACACAAAGATCTATAAACCATGGCCAAACAAGCTGAACCCCAACTATATTGTCCAACCACCTGAGGTGATTTATCCAATAATTGCAATTATTTTAAATGTACAAGGTTGCCACTATAATTAGGCATTAAACGAGTGGCTATCAAGTATAAGACATAGGCTCTAAACAAAGTTTTGAATTGTGGGGGGACGTGTCATACCAATACCTTTGATATAATTTTGGAGCCAAAGGGAGAGACACAATTTCATCGTTTATTTTGGGCATTCGAACCATGCATCCATGGGTTCAAGTACTGTAAACCAGTTGTCCATGTCGACGGGACGTGGTTGTATGGAAAGTACAACATGACCTTATTGCTTGCGGTAGCACAAGATGGGAACAACAAAATAATTGCAATTTCCTTTGCGCTAGTCGAAGGTGAGACCAAGGAGGGGGTGGAGTTTTTTTTCTGAAAAATCTTACGAAGCACGTCACACAAGGACATTCCATCTGCATGGTCTCCGTCAGACATGAATCAATTAAAAGTGCATTCAATGATCCACGAAATGGTTGGCAAGAAACAGGTTCAACTCATGTGTACTGCATCCGACACATCAAGAAAAATTTCATGAGGGCAATCAAGGATGGAGATCTTAAAGATATCGTCAATAATATGGGTAAAAATATTATCTTACATCTTTTTTAATTCGAGTAATTATTAATTAGTATCTAACTTTTTTTTTTAACATACAAGATATGCCATAAACATACCCTTGTTCGACTACTACCGTGGTATAATCCATGAGGCAAATCAGCGTGCATTAGATTGGGTGGAAAATATACCGAAGGAAAAATGAACCCAAGCATATGATGAGGGTCGACGATGGGGCCAAATGACAAGCAACATCGTTGAGTCGTGGAACTCTGTGTTTAATGGAACATGCAACCTACCTGTTACACCTATAGTCCAATCAACCTATTATAGGTTGGTGTGTCTTTTGCCGAAAGGGCTCAAGGTGCGTTTGCAAGGGTAGGTTCTGGAGACGTGTTAAGTGAATATTGCCAGAAAGCGCTTAAGGATGATATTGGAAAGTCCAATACCCATCATGTCGAACGGTTTGACCGAGAGATGTATACCTTTTCTGTTTGTGAGACCGTCAACTACAAGGAGGTTAGGCCAATGGGAACTTTCAAGGTTGACCTACAAGCGGGGTGGTGTGACTGTGGAAAATATCAAGCCTTACATTTGCCATGTTCCCATGTCGTAGCTGCGTGCTCTTCTTTTCACCATAACTACACAACCCTTATTCCAGATGTGTTCAAAAATGAGAATGTTTACGCCATCTACAACAAAGCATTCAAAGTAGTCCACGACAAGAGTTATTGGCCCCCTTACGAAGATCCCGAGCTTTGCCATAATCCAGACATACGAAGACTAAAGAAAGTTCGACCCAATGGTACTCGCATTAGGACCGAAATGGACGAGGAGGTGGAAGAAAGGACACTGACACCGAGACTTTGTGGGTTGTGTCGGCATCCTGGTCATATTGGGAGAAATTGTCCGACCAATAAAAAACACTAGTTAATATCGTTATGTATTATGTCGTTTAACCTTTAATCAAATTTTGTCGTTTGTGGGTTGTTTTTTTAACCTTTAATCTAATTTCGTCGTTTAAAAAAATTATGCAGTTTTGTGGTTTTAATGTCTATTTTTATTATGCAGAAGAAGTAGAAATGTATGAAAAAATGATTTTGAATCTAGATGAATGGTATGGTGTATTTGTAGTGTAAAAATATAAAAACGAAAAAAAATTAAAAATTAATTACTGCAATTCCAAACTGCGGTAATGAATAAAAAAAAAGTAGTCAAACCTGCTGCAACTGTACCGATCTGCCATGTGTCTGAAAGAAAGCTCATTACCGCAATTTAAAACTGCGAAAAACGACAAAAAAATAAAATGAAAGGTGATCATTTCTGTATTTAAATGTGAAAGGGGTCAGATTTGAAATTTTTTTTGGCATACTGGGTCGGAAAAAAATATTCCTAGGATTAGCATTTAGAAGGAGTTAATCCTAGCACAATGGAGGGAAAAATTAGGGTGTAATTAGGGTATGAAATAGCTCGACGCTTTAGGAAAAAAGATTTTCCTCTCCCCTCTTTGTTGTAGCGGCTCTCATATGTACTCCTTTTTCCTTTTTTTCCATTACTTTTTCTTTTTTCAATTGTTGATGAATGAATCAAATAAACAATTGAGATAACAATAACATCATTAAAAAAAAAATTGACATAACACAGGATAAAGAGAACCCGCTAATGTTATCCATACGTATATGTTTTATATGTACCATGCTATTTGCTCTGAAAGATGTGCATGTTTTGTAATACAACACTTTTGTTCATACAAGAAAAGGGAGAAAGTTAAAAACTTGATTTGAAGGAAATACAACCGAAACAAATAAAACGTAACGGTTGCATTTTGCATAATAAATCATCGAAACAAATAAAAATACAACCACAATAGTATTTTAACGTGATAATGGTGCGCAAAATTTGAAGGATACTATTTCTCTATTGTTTGACTAAATTGATCGATGTTCAACTTGTATACAAAGGTTAATCACCACAAAGCATAGAGGCGTGAACCAGCAGTCACAACAACCACAATAAATCACATGTAAATGCAAATTGGTCACAAATTCAGCAACGATCAAAATCCAAAAATATAAAACTCGTGACAACTTGACAAATTTCAATTAATCAGGATCAAAATTAAATTGAATAAACCAGTAAAGATTATGACATGTAAAAAACTCAATTAAAAAACTGAATTTTTAAAGGGCCAGAGTGATGACAACGGTTGATATTCATATTGAATTATAATGTGATTTTTATTCAAATGTCTATTTATATTGTAGTAATTATGTTTAGAAAAAAAATAAGTGAGCCGCAACGGTTAATGATTTGGGAGCCGGTTCTGAATTGTATTAAATCTAGACTGTCTGGTTGGAAGAGCCGCTTTTCTGTCTTTTGGTAGTCGCTTGACTCTTCTTAAGTATGTCTCGATTTCATTGTCTGTCTATGCTCTCTCTTCAAATCTCCATCAGATATAATCTGTTCCATTGATATTCCAATTTTTCACTTTAAAAAAGAAGTCATTGATATTTAACTTTTTCATGCATCATATGAGTACCATTGATATGCTCTCTTTCTATCATCAAAGGATTTTTTTTTTCGCTTTCAATCATCAAAGGTTGATGACTTAAAAAAAAATAATGAATTCTAATGATTAGCAATGTTTTTACATTTCATAATAATCATTATAATATTAGAAAGAGCTTTTTAGAATTCATTTATAGATAAAAAAAAAATTAATTGTTTTTAGTGCAATAGGCTCTTTTTTTATTTGTCAAGGTGCAAGAGGCACTTTATACACTATAAAAGTGATCCAATCATATTCTTTTTGTTACATGTAAAAGGAAAAAAATATGACTAAAACTCTTAAATTCATATATATTATGATTTTATTTCTTTTCCTATTTTTTGTTGCAGAAAGTATTTTCAGTAAGCAATTTTTCTAATCCTTTTAAAATTTCATTCTCTAGTGCAGTGTGTATTTTTTTTTTAAAGTACCGTATGTAATTTGTACACACTCTTCTATGTTTTTTTCAAAGAACTCTTTTATGTATTTTTATTTTTTAGTAACATAATTTTATTCTATTTAATTAATTACAGCTGGTATTCCATGTAAGATTGATGAAGACTGTCCACAATTACCAAGGCCGGGGTCCTCGAAGAGCATTAACTATTACTGCTTCGCCTATCAATGTTTTTGCTATATACAAATATAACGAGTGCCCCAAAGGTATTGGTTAAGCATCCAAAACAAACAAGTTTTTATCAAAAAGTTGTGTAATCATTGTTTAATCAAAAGTAACATTTTATATTTCCAAGACAAAATTGCTATTTATAGAATCCTTAACCAATATCCTAAGGACCCTGATTAGGAAACCCATAAAAATAAAATAAATAAAAGCCACGCCAAAAGTGGAACTACCAAGGGTATTTTTGCTTTTTTTATACAAACAAAGAAAAAACTTTTTTTTTCATCGATTTGCTGGAAATAATTATACAAAGTCATATCTCTTTTGTCTTTCTATGTAAAATCTAACCACCACTATTATACTAATGTATTTTTTCTTTTGAAGAATCCAAAATGAAATTAACATATATAGTCACCATCCAAACACAGAGTCTGCATGAAGTCGTAACAAAAGTCATACAGAAGTACTTCAAAGCCAACCCATCTAAAAAAATAAAAATAAAAAACTAGCTAAGTGAACGGTCCAAGACAAACTAAGAGATTTACTCACCAAACATGCAAATTAAATGACAAATTACAAACCTTAGCTTTAAAATATTATATTGATGTTGAGAAACATCTTATAATCAATCACTATGCCGTTACAATTTTGGTTTTCAACGAGTCATCTATGACCATTTTTCGAGGAATAAACAGTAAAACTAGTCCACAAACTATCACTCTCTCACCAACTTGATCTTTATATTAGAATCAACTATAAGGTCCCTAAACTATAAATAAAATGACATTTTTATATGATACACTGGTGATAGACTTAATATAGCCTTCACCTTAAAATCCACCTATATCTATGCGTTGAATTTGTTTTATCATTTTCTTTCTGGACTTTGTGACATCTTTATCAAAACATTCATTATTTAAACTAGTTGTTTTGGAATTAAAGAAAAGTGTAACACATGTATACTTTTTTGCTAATAAATAAAGTGTCAAATACTACATGAAACTCATATACATAATGTTGGAACATTGATGTGAAGTTGAAAGAAAAATTGGAAGAGTAAACACCAAGTAAGTATACTTTGATTCAGTGTTGTGTGGGTTGAAAAAATAGAGTGTGGGAGTCCCACATAAAATAGAACACATACATCAGTAGTGTTTAAATTGCGGTATTTAATTTTAAATACTTGATAATGATAAAAAATAATAGTAATTATTATTTTTATTTTGAATATCACTTCCCATAAATTTAGCTTATGTTAGTTTTGATAAGAATAAGAATTGAACTAAATTCCTTATCTTTCCTTCATTTAAATCCAATGAGTTTGTTTCCTCCACTTTTGTATATTTGTTTCCTTTTGATCTAATCCATAAGTGTTGTTGATTAATGGCTGAGTTTTCTTTTTGACCTTATCCATTAGAGTACCTCTGCTTCCGCAATTTTAGCTAAACCAGTTACAAAATCTCTATATAAATAGAGGACTCCACTCAATTCAAAATCACACAAAATAGTTCTATTGAGTTGTCGAGAACTCTTTCTCTCTTCTCCCTCCAGCTTGTGTTAACGAGTTATTATTCTCCTCATCTCATTTTTCTGTCCCTTCGGAATTAAGAGTGTTCTTAATACCAGTCTCTTTTCAGTTATAATGTCCCTCCGGAATTAAGAATTGTCTTAAGTGCATAGTCCCTTTAATAAAATACATTCCTTTGAAATGAAGATTATTTTTAAGATCAAAGTCCCTTTTTAGGAATAACCTCCCTTCAAAATTATGAATGATCTTAAAAGTATAGACCATTTTCGATCTCTTCTTCCTTTGAAGAAACTAAAGGTTAGAATGATGGTAAACCCATATTTGAGTGGTTGTAGTACCATGTAGATATTTTGTGGAGAACTTAAAGGTTAGAATGGTGGTAAGATCATATTTAATAGAGTGGTCTTAGTGCCATATTTGAGGGTGTAAATCTCGAACGGTTTTCTACAGTGCAGTAGTTAATCCCACAATTATAGCTGAACTTGTTTTATCCTAGAGGCGACGTGGTTGATAGTATGTCTTGCACAATTTTGACAGTGCCACGAAACGTCTTAAAGAGAGCGAAAGTGCCACAATTTGGCAGTGCCACAATTCTGGTCGTGAATCAACCTAGTAACAACTTCAGGAGATAAAAATTATTTTGAAAAATATATTTGAAAATTCAAAATACAACCGTTTTGAACTCCAAAAATAACACATAATTGTGTGGTTTCAGTTAAAACCCGAGTGAAAGTGTCCGACCTTAGTATGTTGACTTATATGACAAATGCCTTAAAAATATACTAATTTCGTGTGTGTATTTTTTTTGTGTAGTTTTTTTCTAGCGAAAATATACTTTCCAACCTTAGTATGTTGCATATAACTTTCTATTTTTTTTGTGTACAAATCTTTCTAATTAATATGTATGAATTAATTACAATTATAAATTCATCAATAATAAAGTTACAAACATTTTAGCAGCATTTTTTCCCTTCTTTTTTTAACATTTTAATTTGATACGATTTTTTTCATTTAAATTGACTAACTAATCATGTATTTGTTTTCCCTTGGTTGTTTTCCCTCTATATTAATGAAATAATTATTGTGATTTATTGATTTCTTTGGTTATAATAAAATTCATAATTACATATTTAAATTCAAATAATAAATACCCGAAAACAGAACATAAATTTACTTTGTAGATTTGGTGTTAAACTTTTTCGGTGTTCGATGGAGTCCAACTTCAAATATAGCTAATATAAAATATAAGGAAAACTTTTTTAGGTTAAAAACTTTTTTTTTCAATAAATTGGTCCTTTAAACCAGAAAATATTTTCATAACTACCCTCTTTTCCTCAAACTAAATTAAAAAAATATTACACAGACGTAAAATATTACGCAGACGTTTAATGCTAAGTTGGTAGGTCAAAATTCATTGCTCTCAAAATTAATGTTCATATGTGTATCATATGGTCTTAGTTTGAAATGAAATCATCTGATTACTTGATTTATAATGTTGTTCATAAAACATTTATCGGTAAAATTAAGTTTGAATTTGGAAACAAGCATGAGAAAATGTGTGTTAGTAACCGTGTGATTGGTATTATAGACACTTTTTAGACCGGACACGTCAATGTTAAATTGTAACGTAAACGCTTTTTAACGAAGTTTGATGGAAAAATCGTAAGATTATAAATATTTTATGACTGAATGACCCATTTGTTATAAAGAAAAAAAATTAAAGGACTAATTTGATACAAACAACTAACTTAAAGAACCACAAGAGGTATTTGACCACTTTTTTACTTCAAATTGTCAATATAATATATTATCATGTTGTAGAGGTTGGATATTTTTTTTATTGTAATAAATATACTGAGTTTAAATATAATATAGTTTTTTTTAATAAAAAAACGGAAAAGATGATATTTTATTAATAAGAGTGACACTAATGTCTAAACTACAACCGTCTTAGGTGATATTTGAACTCAATCCTTTAAGAATACAAGATTACAATGTGAAACTCTAACATATGAGCTGCCATCTCTTGGACAACGAATATATAAAAGCATATATTAAAGACGATGATGATTCACATTAAACATGTTTATCTAATATCAACTATCTTATTCATTATTCGCTATAAATTAATTTGCTATCAATCACAACCTAGTCCAAAAATCGGACTGCACTCCTTCATCATTTCTTATTTTTATAAAAACAATTTTATTTTTTTATTGCATGCCTATATTTCCATTCTTCATACCCTAAATTTGAATTTTTGCATACCTACTCCTCATTATTATTTTTGGGTACACACATGTATATTATACACTTACGTATCATGAACTTCAAATTTATGTTATACATTTTTTGTGTGCCTTATACTTCAGAATTTACGATACAACTTCAAATTTATTATACAACCTTCCTGAACGAGAAAACTTAGGTATACACTCTCAATTATATTATATGGTACATCTAAGAACATGAACGTTAAAAAATCAAAAAATTATTCTATCACTATTTGAAAATTGCTCAATAGGCTCCTGAATTGCTTACAGACCCCTCAAACAGCTAAATATACCCTTCATGGTTCGTAACTCCGGAACTGTTAGAAGTTAACTCCCAACTCTTGATCGCTCAAGTTTGGGAGTTACGACCAGATACACCTTGAACATAATAGAACACGCATGTTCAGTTTCCCCTTAACATAACACGGGATGGTTACTCTGCAGGAGAATGTGAAGGTGTTGATAGAGGAGGAGAATGAAAATGATACTCTGGACACTTTATAGATATGCAGGCTGGTTCAGAACATGGTGTTGGATGACATAAAAAATTATGATGATCTATATGGTACTATGAAATAAATTGCCCATGAAACATAGCCCCGATCAATCTGTTTCGAGTCACACGTAGAAAGGGGACATTATTATGACTATGTATTTTGATTTTTCCTAATTTTTCTGATGAACGACGTATATCATTATTTAAATACCGTAGCAATTATGACTCCCATGACTTAGATGACTTTTTATGACTTTGATGAGAAAATAAATATGTATGAATATTGAAATTGTGTGTGTTGAATGAATTTAAATGTGATATCGGAACCGAATATGTATGAATGTTGATATTTGAGTATTCTTTGTAAGCTTTCTTCAACCCGAATATAATTTTAATTTATTTCATCTCTCTTCTTTCTCTAATCTTCTTTTTTTCTTTATTTATGCTTTGAAGAGTGTTTCTTTTTCCAACCTCTAAGCTTCTTGCCCACTCAATTTTGAATTTAAAATCCAAAAAATGGAGGATTTATGAAAGATTTTTTAATGTTTTTAGGAGGGGGCGGATCTACATAGAGGCTATGTGGGGCTAAAACCCCACATGTCTTTTTATTTTATTTTTTATAATAGTAATAACATAAAGTGTATCATGTTTGAGTTCCGCAAAGTCATTTGCAGCTTTTGATGTAAATAAATTATTGAGGATGACTGAGTTTTATCCAAATAATTTTATAGAAGTGTTGGAAGCGGCGTTACGCCATCATGTTCGATCTGACCCAAAATTTGCTAAGTTGCTTTCAGATCTTTTTTCAAAACTTGTGGAAACAAATAAGTGCAACACATTTTGTTATGGTTTATAAACTTTTGAAGTTGGCTTTGCTCACCAGTAGCAACTGCAAGTGTTGAACGTGTTTTTTCAGCTGTGAAAGTTGTGAAGAGTAACCTATGTAACAAAATGGGTGATCAGTAACTAAATGACCGTATTGTAACTTATATAGAAATATATGATCTTTTAACAATAAGCAATGATGTTATTTTAGCTCATTTTCAACAAATGGATATGAGACGACTTTCATTGTAATCTATTGTACCAAACAATTTTATTTCATATTTTTAATATAGTTTGCATTATTGTTTCTTTGAAATTTTAGCCCCACATATAACAAAAGTGTGGATCCGCCTTGATTTTTAGATTATATAATTTGAAATATTATAATGCATGCAAGAAACTTTGAGGGTGAAAAAAGAAACACTGTTTAAACTAATAATTTTTTTGGGCTGAGTGGCAAACTGGCAATGGTCAACTAGTCCAAGAAAATATTACATCGTTTTTTTTAAGAAGATATTGAGATTTGAAGAGCTTCATCTTTAGCTCAATGGTTATTAACAACCGCACCACTCTATATATTCACCAACCCATATGGAAAAAAGTTATCAAATTTTCGGATCCATTCATCCGAATATAAGAAAAAACAATATTTTCTCAATGTCAATCCATTCAGGAGATACTCTCAGAGCACTTGGAGGATATGAAGTTTTAGAGCTACTTTTATCCTACTCATTTCTTGAAAACCACATTTATCAAGATTTACCCATCCGAACGGGAAAAAAATTACAATTTTTCTTGTGTCCGTATTGGTAAATTCGAACATGAATGGGATAATAGAAGTGGAAAAAGAAGCTCCCACAAAATTTAACTAAGCATTTACGTAATAAATCCTTTAAAATTTGTTTGATGCGTAAGTAGGATATGATAAGAAGTTAGATAATGATAGTGATATAATAAACACTTATTCTATCATGTGTTTGATGTCACATGATAAGAAACATGATAGCATTATTTTATCTTTTCATGTGTTCGATACATACTTGATATTAACATAAGAAATGTATTATATTTAAATGACCAAGTTATCTTTGTGAAATAAATATAATTTAAAAAATAAATAAAATAGTTTTGATAGATCAAAGATTACATTGGTACACTTCAAGTGAAGTGAGCACTTGAATTACAGCTACTCTATAGGAAAATCCTTGAAATAGTACAAGAGCTAACTCACTTCAACACTATTTCACCACACGTAATGAATGTCGTTATGCGAAACATATAGGCAACTATAGATTACCCTGCAGTTAATATAACCCTTCACCTTACCAACATTACCTCAATAGAATTTAGCTTTATGTTGATTGCTTGGAAAAAAAAACAAACCCAAATGTCTCAATAGTCAAGCTCTCACTTTTTAATGATGATTCTGCCAACCACAATTGCATAGAGATATTTCACATAACGTTAGTAATAGAAAAGTACTACCTGCCTAGAATTCCAGGTTAATTACTATCCCACAATATCAGGTAGCTAGCGTCAATAGGATAGGATTAGTAAATGGTTTAGTTTATCCTTTTGGGAAATGCTAACTGGTGCCCCCAAGACACCGGTTAAGGATACTAAAAAGGGAAATATATAATAGATATTGCATTGGAAATTATGTAATCAATCAATAAAAAGTCAAAAAAAATTCCTTTTTTAGTGATAACTTCCTTTCTTTGTATCCTTAACCAGTGTCTGGGGAAACCGGTTAGCATAACCCTATCTTTTTTTATTGGAGTATCAAAGGCGGATTTTAATAGAATATGATTGTTTTATTATATCCTATCTTCTCATCATGCGCACCAAACAATCCCTTTTGGTGTAAAAGCTTCTCTATTATTTCTACTATCAAAGAAAAAACTTATGGCTTGTAAAGAAAAATTAGGGCAAACTCTATATCAGAGAAAATAGGTTATGACCAAAAGATCATACAACAATAAGTTGAAAATGACTTCTAAACAACTTCATAAGCTCTTTTTATAAGTTCTTCTAAAAACCTACCTTTGCACGTGTACAAATGCAAAGACTCAACCTCATGCTCTCATTTCTTTCACCATCTTTCCGGACCAACCATTCAGCCATGAAATCACTATCACCCTGTGGTATGACAATAATATTTGTAAGTTTTTAAAAAAAAATTAAAAAAATCGATCACACCAATCAACGCAGGGTCTAGGATACGCCACTGTTACCCGAGTGTTTACATTATAAAATAAACTCAAAATTCTTCCAAACGCATCCAGATATAAGCAAAAAGAACAAGTTCCTATCTTTTATAGGAAAACAAATGTGAGTATGAAATAAAGAGAACTCATCTTACATTATGAGTCAAAAAATTATGAAACTTGGGAAGAAAAACAAGTAGCAGGCTTATTCTATATGATGCTTAGTAAAATAAAAATAAACCTAAAACAAATAGTTTCACCTAAAACAGTTTCTTTCTAATCATTCTTTCTGTAAATCAATTTCTCCACAGAAAGAACCTAGCATGTTCTTAATTGTTGCGAGGAGTTGAGGCTTCGGATGGACTACTTGACGCGTCACCTGAGAGGGAACCATTTCCACCATCATTCTCAGACACTACTGGTATCTTGACAGCGGCTGCTCTTTCCATCTGTTTCTCGAGTTCTTCCTCCTGACGCAACGCGGTAAACTGTGTATCCAATGACTTGGCTGCTCCTAACCAGGCAAGAACAATCACAAGAAGCACACCTCCAAGGTATGGAGTTGAGTTGGCTAGTGAACCAAAAGTTAAGATCATGAACTGTTGGATAAGGGCTCCTCCAGATTTTCCCAATGGGTTGCAAACAACATCAATGGCTGCTTTCCCCTTGACCTGCACAGATGAAAATGAGAGCAAGATTTTTAATTCTAGTTAAGAACAAAAAACTGTTCAAAAAAAATTCTAAAACCTGTATGAATTGGCTTATTTGAAGTTATCTATTGGCATAAGTATTTATGAGACTCTTTGAGAGAGGTTATGGAAACAGCATATGAAATGTCTATAAGTTGTTTTAAGCTTTTTCTATAAACTCTCCAGTATAGCTTATGAAAACAGTTTGACTATATTTTATCTTATGCTACATATAAAAACACTTATAAGATAAGTGATTATGCTATAAGTATTAAGTTCAATTCAAACAGGGTCTTTGTTCTTTTTGGTTTCACCTTTTCCAGCGCAATATGTCTCCTTTTCTTACATTATGTTGTTGTGTTATATTTTTCGGATACATCAAACAAAAGAACAAAACTCATGTTTTCTCCTCTTTATTTTCTTACTTGTCTACCAAACACTATCTTAGTACAAATGCATGTTCGGATTAACTCTGAGCTTGACAAAATCAAGGTGGAAGTACCATGGCTTTGTTGAAGCTTCAAAGTGTAACTTTTACTACAATAATGCTAACCCACTGACTTCGTCAAACTCACCATCAATCCAAACATGCACCAAGGGTTATAAGAAAATCACTTTGTTTAAAAAACATTAATCACTTTGGAAAAAATTCATCAGTTTGTTACAGATTCTTACAAAAATGAGAATCTGAAAATAATTTAAAATTTGTTTCAAATGAGAAGCTATTTGAGTAGCTTCTCTTGAAAATCAGAATTGATTTTTTTTTTAATAAAAAAAAAGTGATTTTCGTCCTGGTAAACAAAAACAGGACAGCTTTTTTTAAAAAAAAAATAAACATTTACTAAAATTTAATCTTTAAATTATTGAACATCATCAATCAAAATCACATTTTTTTTTATAATCTGTAACAAACAGACCCTAAATATGACAGAGAAGCAAAAAAGAATCCAAACCTTAGTGTCCTCATCCAAGGGAATGTAAGCCATTTCTTTGCAGGGGTCGAATAAACTGTACTTAGCACTCTTGCTAAAAATGTTCTGCATGGCACCAACATATACAGCTGCTAGCAGTGGAGTCATTCCAATCGATGCAAGACCGGGTGCAATTGGACCTCCAAACAATATGAGAGAGAAGAAACCGACTCCGGTCAGAAGCAGGACTGTAGGTGTGATCTTGGCAGCAACTCCCCATCCATATTTGTCAAATATATATTGACTTAGAAGCATCATTATGAATGTGGCAATTCCAGTAGCGGTCGAGAAGTCGCCCATGAAAGAAGAGTACTCGTTGGGGCTAGGAAACTGCAATTTGCAGAAATTTGTGAGAAAACCAAAATGTACAGAATGGCATAGCAAATTTGAAAACCAAAACTAAGACAAGATCAACTTATTTTGTATATTACCTGAGCTTTGAGCTTAGACTTCCATGTAACCTCAACAAGATTGATGCTGATTCCATAAGCAACCACTAAAGTGGCTAGATCTCTAATGTACTTCGATGACACCAAGAATTTCAAGCTCTCCATTGTTCCCATCTTTGGTTTCTTCTGTAAAAATGAAAAGCAATGTAAAATGTCAGTTAATAGGTTTCAGAATTTCCACGCGTGACGTCAAAAACAACAAAGGAGAATAAAACTGCAAAGCTAGGACAATATCTTATACTCATGTCAATCACAGATTTAAGAAAACAGTTGTTTGCTGAAATTCCACAATGCTACAGTGCTATAGCACTGATATAGGCAGTATCTGAAAACATCTTATACTAAATAGTGTATCACGTAACATTAGTGATTTGTTCAAATGCCACTACGCTATAGCCTATTGTGCTTCTATATGGGCTATTTGACAACACTGACTCGTGTAACTAAACCAAGGGGCCTTTAATTATAGTGTTTCCTAATTTCATTTCCACTTATAAAATAAACATTAGAGAAGACATTATGTAAGTTTTTTAAATTCATTTTAAAGTAAATTGAACATTTTTAAAATTTGAAAAATTTCAAAACATTATTTTCAGTGTGCCTGGAAATGCATTTTCTCTAACTAGCTTCCATCTTCTCTCAATCATAATTAAAAAGAAAAAGTCAAAACCTCATTTCAGCCACCCACATACAAAGTAAAAATTGAAAATGGAAAATGAAAATGTTGCTGGAAATGATACCTTGTTCAAATTTTAGATTATAAAATCAGTTCTTTTCAAATTAAAAACAGCTTTTCAAATATATGTGGCAAATGAGATATACACACACAGTGAGAAGGGGAGACAGAGAGAGAGGATTTGTACCTTCTTCTTAATGCTACGTTCAGGAAGAGGAACATAATTATTCGTCCACCAGTACAGGAAACAGATTGCAAACCCCATAGCCACAACTATGCTCATCATTGCTTTTAGAGAGATGGCCCAACCATCAACTCCAGGACCTAAATTCTTCCTCATATTAGAAAAGTATTTCACAGTACGACCAGAGAAAATAAGGGCTACATTGGCCCCAAGTCCAAACAGTGGGTAGAATCGTTTTGCTTCATCAACAGTAGTTATCTGCGCAAATAACAAGGGGATTAGATTTGCCAAGAAGAACAAGGGCACATGAAAATTGGAGTGTAAAATGGATGTCGCCATTTTACCCTCCTATCACATAGTAAAACTATAATCATCATAAAGTTGAAGCACAGTATTGCACACAAAACAGGCAACTAAAAACCAGCAGTAGTGCTTTACAAGAGTCACAATGACTTCACAACTTAAGCACGGAATCAAGATTGTTGCAATATTATATCTATAATGACTACAGAGCTATGGCCTATGAAGCACTCACAAAGACACTAACACCAGACACGACACTGGATAGTAATTTGAGAAAATGTAAGTGATTAACTCTAATCACACATTTTTGTGTCGCACACGCCTTCAACTGAAATGTCAGTGTTACATAGCTACAAAATTCCATTGTCCAAAAAAACGAAAGAATGACTAAATAATGCAAGTAAAATAAATTCCATACAAAATTATCTTAATGGAAAAATCATGACACAAATGCTTCCCATTTTGCTAAACAAGCCAACATACAAAACGGCTCAATCATTGTAATATTCATCAAGATAAAAAATCGAATAATATAATTAACTATATATTTCACATGGATCAGTAATCAGTAATTAAATTAATAGTTCTAAGTATCATTAGTTCTAAACACCTTGTTAAATAGAATATAAAATGACAGCCATCATCAGAATTAAATTATTAAAAATACAGAACAATTAACAATTACATGAATACATACACATGTCAACAATAATCCTGCATACAAAATTCATATATTCAAACCACTAATAACAAAGTTAAATTAATGAAATAAAAATATACCTGATTAGCAAAACCCCAAAACAGCACAGAAACAACAACACTCCCCCACAATTCAGCCATAACATAGAACAAACAGAAACTCCAAATCCTTATAATTGCAAGAGGACCAAGAAACCTAGGACCAAGGACATTAAGAAGCTTGTCTGCAAAAGCTTCAGGATGGATAAAATTGCTAAGAGGGTACAAAACAAACCCAAAAGCCCCAAAGAAAGCAATAAAAGGTAAAATGACAGAGTAAAACAGTGCTTGTTTTGACAAAACATTGGACAGTTTTGTATATAACAACATAAAACCAATAGCCATAGGAAGATTCACCCATGTTTTCAAAAATGGTATAATCTCAGCACTACTTCCTTTAGCTGTGACAACCAAAACATCCTTAGTATCCCTCAAAATTGTGTAATTGAACAAGATACAAAAAAACATCAACCCTAAAGGTAAAATCTTTTTCATAGTATCAACCTCAATCCCCAAAATTTTAGGTTTTTTTTCAACCTCAATTTCTCCAAAAACAGGTTTTCCATCAGAATCAGCACCAGCAGCAGCAGCTGCTTCAGCCTTACAAATGAACAAATTCTTCTCCTTTTCACCAAAGCCATTAACTTTTGATGAAAAAGAATTGATTTTTGAAAATCCATTTGAATTTAAAGAAAACCCATTTGAATTAAGAGAAAACCCCTCAAGGGTTTTGGGTTTAAGTGATAAAAATCTATGCTTTATGGAATTGGGTTGAAGCAAAACCCTGGTTTTAGGGTTTGTAGGAAGAGAGAGAAGCCCTCTGGTTTGAAGAACAGCAACCATGGTGTTCCTCCCCTCTTTGAAATTCCTTCAAGAAAAATAATTTAATGGAGAATTTTTCAAGAAAGAATATGAAAGAGAGGAACTGATACAGATAGAAAGATAAGGTGGCTTGAGAAGAGAATGGGAATGTGAATATCTCTTTGCTTTTATATTTTTTTGTGAAGTAATCAAAAGTTTTTAAGGGTTCATTGATGAACACATAAATTTATATAAATGAAAATATTCTCTCATTATTTGTAGATTAATTAAATAAAATAGAAGTAGTGTATTATACTCCGATACAATTACAATAAGATAAGAATGAAACTTATTTTTTATATTTTTAGTTTATGTTTCGTTATGCGGTGATAAAAATTGATTTTGAATAAAATGATTACGTAATATTAATTATGAATAAAAGTGGGTTGAACGTAAAATCATTTATAATTGGATGTATTTACGTAAAAATTTACATCAAAGTGGATTTAATAAAAAAAAAAATTAAGGCTAAAATTAATTGTGAAAGTCAAAAGTTATAAATTTTAGTTTCAAGTATAATCAATTTTACATGTAAAATCAATTTTTCAACATCTAAAATCACTTATTCAAACATATGTTCTTGAGGATTAACGTATTTGCAACTACTAATTGAGTTGTACTTCCGTGATAGAAGGATGTTTATTTTAATTGGAAAATTTATTTTGTGTGTTTATTCAATGAACATTAGAAATATTGAATTGTGAATGTGCATTCCACGTTAGGAAATGGTTAAGGGGTTAATGTATTTAGCATATTTTCTCATTATTTTATAGTATTAGTTTTTTTTATTGAAATAGTCAATATATTTACTTAATAAAAAAGTTATTATTTCTAAATAAATTGTAAATAAAAGAGCACAACTATTTGTTGCAAATGATTAATTTGAGAAAAAGAAGAATGTAAAAAAATATGGTATTTGACTAATCAGACTTGAGAAAATTAGTGGTTATCATTTTTAAGTAATACATGTAGAGTAGACACATAGGATTAGTGCGTTTCATGTCAAACTCATCTCATAAGAATAAAATTTTTGCTAACACACTACCTATTGCCCTCTTTTCAATGTAATATCGTCCATTTAATTTTGCTCGTATTTGTTAGGGAGAAGATTCGGTGCTTTTGGCTTTGGTGCATTTCGGTGTCTTTAGTTCATTTTGGATGAGAGAGAAAGTTGGATGAATGATTAAAATAAATTAATTAGATGAGAGAGAATTAATGGTTTAGAGAGAGATAGGAACAAAGGCCATCAAAAGCACCGAAGCCAAAAGCACCGAATCCTCTCCCCATTTGTTATGCATAGTTAATGGACTATCGAGTTGGTCCACTCGTCGTCGAGTAAAAACATCACCTGGTTTGGAGAATTTGGTTGGCCACCTACTTCCAAACACAATTTTTTTCAGAAAAACAAATTTGTTTTCATCCAAAAAAAGTCTAATAAAAATTTAAGTACATTTCTTCAAAAAAATAAAAATAAAAATACATTATTATTTTTACTTATTTTTAAAGTAGGAGGCCGTGACCGTGAGTGGTATGGGTTGGTAGGTTAGAAAAAAGTGTGCTGAAAAAGATCCTAGGTAGGATCTACTAACAGTTATAAATTGATTGGCAAAAATAATTCAATGACCAATATACCCTCAAGATATTTCTCTTTTGTTTTTACGTTCACGCATCACAATGCAATTCCACAAATTTTGATAGATACATGAGCGATTCAAAATCTTGGAACGTGAACCACAGATCGAAAATTACGAGTAGCCCAACCAAAAGCCAATTTGCTTTTACACTGCCACTGATTTGCAAGTTGTCTCCCTAACAAAAGAACAATTTTAGCATTATTCATGCAACCTTCTTTCCTTAAATTCTTACCGTGAATCATAAACTTGCTATTTGAATCAAACTACCAGATTCCAAATGACAACAGTTATTGACTCAAGCACCAAAGTAGAGAAATTAGAGTTTGAACTTCGATAACGATCACGATTTTCGATCTAATAATTTTGATAGTAGTATTTGTTTAAGTTGACTTAAATACAAATTTTTTGGACCAATCAATTCAATTTGTTGCACTCGATTGATCTTTTATTTGTGAACACCCCTAAATATACTTTGAAATTATTGTTATCATTTCTTTTGTAATGAACGATCAATGGTAGTAATTAATTGTTAAATTATTTTTCTTCTCCTTCACTCTCGAGATTAAGTTTAGGATCTTCAACTCCTTTAATTTATAGTTCAAACTAGTTGAAAAAGATTGTTAGACTGTTTTGCCTCAACTCATTTTACTTAAGTAGAATCGATTCGTAATGTCGTATAAGTTTACCTAAACTTGAAATAATATTAAAACTTTGGACATATATAATACTATAAATATGTCAATAACTTAAAATATCAACTTAATTATAAAGTTAAAATATAATAAACGTCATGTTCATAAAGTTGTATCAAAATACATAAATTATCCTATAAAATCGTAAAGTTTATAACACATAAGAGATATTAAAGAAAAAAGTTTAAAGGATACATTTCAATCAATAATAAACAATGATATCTCCCATCTCATAATGCATAGACGGATCTTTTTATTGTGCTAACACGTGTAGATTATCAACGATATTTTATAGAAAATTGTGACTTTCAAATGTAACAAACTCAACAATCCATATTTATCTTTTTCAATGATAACAATAATATAACAAATATAATAAAAATCCTTATCTTTTTTAATAACACCAGCAATATGGCATTTGTACTAGCAAAAAGTACAATAATGGTATTAGGGTTTGTATTGTATTGGTTAGGCTTTGAGAAGGCTCTCAAGGGTTGTATTTATAGCCCTCTATGGACCTGATTTATGATTACTTGGGTAGTAAGTAACAAGGGTATTTAGGTATTTTAGGCACGTTCTAGAGGTTTCTAGAAGCGGATAGAGGCGGCGACCTGGGGAGGGCGCGCCTATGGCCTTTCTGGAGGGCGTTGAGGCTTCTGGGAGGGTCTGAAAGCCCTTCTGAAGGTCTTTTAGGTCCTTAGAAAAATTATGACGGTCCAACATTATTATAAGAAAATTTGTTTTAAAGTATAATTGAAATAACAAAAAAGTCAACCCAAAATCTTCTCAAAGGGACTATTTTCTTTATATATAGTATTTTTTTGTGGAAACAATCTTTTTTCGGGTTTTCAGGTGGGCAACAACGCTTCGACAATTGTGTCACACCTCCAATCTGCGGATGATACTTTGATTTTAGGTGACAAATCTTGGGCCAATATTCGGGCTATGCGCGCTATTCTTCTTCTTTTTCAATCTTTGTCTGGGTTAAAGGTTAATTTTTCAAAGAGTTGTCTGGTGGGGGTGAATGTCGTTGACTCGTGGTTGGCTGAAGCAGCTTTGGTTTTGAACTGTAAGGTGGGATCTATCCCTTTTATGTACCTGGGTATGCCTATTGGTGGTAATTCTCGTCGCTTGTCCTTTTGGGAACCTCTGCTGAACCGTATAAGATCTAGACTAGCGGGTTGGAGTTCTAAACATCTGTCTTTTGGTGGCCGTCTAATTTTACTGAAATCTGTCCTGTCATCTCTGCCTGTTTATGCTCTTTCTTTTTTCAAGGCTCCAACAGGTATTATCTCCTCTATTGAATCTTTATTTAATTGTTTTTTTTTTTGGGGGAGTGTTGACCACAGGAAAATTTCGTGGGTGGACTGGAATACTGTTTTTAGGCGTAAGGAGGTTGGTGGCTTAGGGGTACGGAGAATTAGGGAGTTTAATTTAGCTTTACTAGGGAAGTGGTGTTGGCGAGTGTTGGAGGATAGGGAGAGTTTGTGGTTTCGGGTGTTGTCGGCGCGGTATGGGGAGGACGAGGGGAGGGTCGGGAGGCCTCTGATTGGTGGTGTGTTATTAGCAGTCTGGGTAGGGAGTTGTCTTTCAGTGATCATGTTTGTCGCTATGTTGGGAATGGGAGGAATACTCTGTTTTGGTCGGATGTTTGGTGTGGTGGGGTGTCTTTTAGGGTAAGGTTTAGTAGGTTATTTGACTTGTCAGTTTTTAAGGGGGAGTCGGTGTTTGAGATGTCGCAGTTAGGGTGGGGGGAGGGTGGTGAGGCTTGGAGGTGGAGGCGGAGGTTGTTTGTCTGGGAGGAGGAGTTGGTGGGGGAGCTCATTTTATTGCTTGTTCATGTTACATTGCAGGTTACTAAGGAGGACAAATGGCTCTGGACTTTGGAGAACTCAAATGCTTTCAGTGTTCGTAGTCTGTATAACTTTCTTACCCTTCAACCGCCAGCGGATCTATCAGACGTTGCTTCTTCTATTTGGCATAAGGATATCCCTCTTAAGGTGGTGTTGTTCGCTTGGCGATTGTTTCGGGATAGATTGCCTACAAAGGACAATTTACTCTGGCGAGGTGTGATTCACTTTGACTCCAGGTTGTGTGTGGCTGGCTGCGGCACAGTCGAGACGTCTTATCACTTATTTCTTCATTGTAATTTTTTTGGTTCTGTTTGGCACTCAATTTATAGTTGGAT
>Ga0315913_1002032_pt1 | contig 23252 bp, 9 predicted proteins | sample MpolsnodulesMG_FD_207736 | JGI IMG/M metagenome (GOLD analysis project Ga0315913, IMG submission 207736) | Medicago polymorpha root nodule microbial communities from Los Angeles, California, United States - small nodules | ecosystem: Host-associated > Plants > Roots > Nodule | place: USA...
AGTTGAGAAGTTGGATCCTTCTTGTTTGAATGAGAAAGCTAAAGCTGGCCTTTTACTTGGAGAAATTTCAGAGCAGAACAAATCAACAATAAATAATCATCCAAAAGGTCTGAGTCGAGTCCATGAATTTCGAACTGGAGATACGTCCGATCCAGAAAATGATAAGATTTATACTTTTCTTAGAGGTTTGAGAGAGCAAATGAAAGAAGCTGGCTATATTGCAGAGACGAGATATGCGTTGCATGACATAGACCAGGAAGACAAAGAAGATGTTCTCCTTGCCCACAGTGAGAGACTTGCTGTTGCTAAAGGTCTCTTTAGCAGTCCTGCTCGTTCAACCATTAGAGTAATGAAGAATTTTCTTATTTGTCCTGATTGTCATACTGCACTGAAGATTATTTCTAAGATCGTGGGAAGAGAACTCGTCATCCAAGCTAAAAGGTTCCACCATTTTAAAAATGGGCTATGCTCTTGCAATGATTGTTTTTGAACATGAACCTAGGTATCTTTGATAATTAAATATATTCGAACTGAAGTGATATTGATATTCCATGATTGTCTTTGACGAACAAAATTGAATTATGTTTTCAAATTTGTATATCTATATTAATATAAACGGGATACACTCATATTTGTCTTGCATTTTTTGCTTCATTTTTATCATTCATTTAAACTATTTTATTATTTTTATAATATTATTTATATTATCAATTAAAAAATTATTTAAATCCTATTAAAATAGGAACAACCAAGAGCAATAGCAGATACAATCCACAATAACAAGAACAATATTGGACACTATAAAAAATATTTTTGACTTGATATAAATAATGTTTTGGTGTAACATTTTTCCTTTCAATTTCACCCTTCACTTGATTATTTTGTACTCAATTTATCCCTGTATGTAAGCCCTCCGTCTTTTTCACATTTGTTAAGAAAAGTTGTTGGTGCAATTAATATGTGTGTTTGTTAAGAAAATTATTTTCTCAAAAAAAAAATCTCTAAATTATCATTTGTTTGTATGTATATTAAATTTAATTTTTTATATTTCAAGACAAGTAGTGGAGTATTAATTACGGGTATGGTTAAGAAAAAAATAATAAATGCATATAGTATATTTATAGACAATTTTTTTTTTCTCAAAGAGTGATTTTTTTTTTTGAAAACGACAAAATGGAATATATTACTACCATACACATTATACTCGACACAAGGCGTATCAGGGTACAATGCGAAAAAGTTACGAAGTCATTACTAAAGCACTAAAAAAACAGAGCCAAACAACAGGCTAAACAGTGATTAACCAAAGCCTAAACATATAAGAGGATCATGGCACCAATTATGATAGGAGAAAGACGAAGATAGCTTTTTTTCCTTTAGCCAACTAAATGAGAAAGGCTTTACATGATCCAACAATTGAGAATTTGAGCAAGCTTTGTCATTAAAAATCATGGTATTCCTTTCTTTCCATATAACCCATAAGCACACAAGCCAAATGAGCATCATAGCCTAACGACGCGATTTAGAACCACATGCAAGGTATTCAAACTGTAATAACTTATCCTCAACGGTGTTTGAAGAAACCGAAACGAAACCAAGTCAATAACACCTCTGTAACATAAATTATCCTTTGTCAACAATCTATTATGAAGCAATCACCAAGCAAGCAAAGACACCTTCAAAGGAACATCTGCATGCCAAAATGAATTCGACGTCACAACTTCAAGACGAGGGGTATTGCTAGTAAGAATCTGATACGCATTACGCACCAAACAAACATCTCAGCAACTGTCGCCTTCTGAATGACGAACAAGTCAAACATATGGCGATACTTCTCACAAAATGGTGCATCCTCCACTCACCAATCAATCCAAAAATAAGTGTTTATAACTACGAACGGAGAGAGTATCATTTTTCATTCTTTGTTGCCAATAAAAGCGGAAAAACAGGCACATTTGATGCTAGACAAAACTACGTTTCTTAAATTCTCAAGTCATTGCAAAAGCTAAGATACAAGTTTTAACTTTTATGCAACATTTTAAAAACGGGTCGGCCATGGAACCAGAAAGGTCATGGGTTCAAGGGTTCATTGGTTGAATCATGGGATCATTGGTTGAACCACATGTCCAAACCATATAAAACCGGCTGATTCAGTCACTTACTTGGTCTATATAACAATCGGGTTGAACCGGATGACCCGGTTTCTTAACTATTGAGGATTCACCGCCAATCAATCCAAAAAAATATTGTTTCTAGTAATTTTGTTATTTCAATTTAAGTTGGCAATTAGACAATGTTCAACACTTACTTGGATCCTCAATAGTTAAGAGTGGCGGTGAATCCTCCAACACCCAATCATAATCCTCTTCAAGTGTTTTAAGGGTCATAATTTTGCTTCTTATTCCTATAAATCATTATAAAAATACTAAACATTTATTTATAAATATGAAATATTAAAAAACAAAAAAATTGAACATCATAATAGTAATATGCAATGAGTCAAAGAGCTGAAAAGGGCAATATGGAAATAAGCAATATGGACCCATATAAATAAGAGAAAAGCCAAGGAAATAAGCATGGAAATTGTGAGTCAAAATCTTCTTTTCTATCTGAACTCTCTTCTCTCTAATTCTTCTTTCTTAATTGTAATCATTCAAGTAGCTTTGAAACTTATTTTACTTCATCAATTCAATAAAATAGTTTAAGGATTCTACTTCATTTTAAGGTCTGTTACATAATACCTATTTTGTAGCCTAAAGTTGTAACAACAAAGACGAGATCATTAAGTTTTTGATGCCCCAATTTTTTATTTTATTTAATGAATGTGCTCAAACACACTCCAGTTTCAAAGGGGCGTTTAAAACTGAATAATTCAATAGAAAAACTTCAAATCAAACCAATCCAAATCAAAACCGCAAAAAATCGAATTTGGTTCGGATGTATTGGGATCGTTTTCGTACTCAACGATATGGTTTGGTTTGGTTCGGTTTGCAGTTTTTATTTTACCAACTGAACTAAACCGCAACATAAGAAAAACATTGATTAAACATATGTCGTCCAGACCAATATTCATAAAAATTCAATGGAAACTTTTATAAAATGAAATATTTTTCTCTAGTTAAGTTTCTACTTTACTTTTTATTTCAAAAATATTTTTATGTGTTACTTGAACTTTTAGAGAATAAGAAAATCTTAGTATTTGCATTTCTTACTGAATAAGATTATTTTTTGCACACGTTTTTAATTTGGTTTATTTGTTGGGAATATGGTTAGATGAAAATGAAATTTAACGTTGGATGAAATTTAAAACACCGTTGAAAACATTGTTGGAAATATGTTGTGTACTAGCTTTTTAACCTGTTTTAATATTGAAAACAAAAAATTGTATTTTCTCGATAAAAACCGCACAAATCTATCCAACCCAACCCGCATTGGTTAGACTTGGATTTTATTTTAAAAATCAACCGAACAAAACTAAACTAAACCGCATGTTTTTTATCTTGTAGTTCAGATAAATTTTAGCCACAAAACCAAACTAAACCACACCAAAAACGTCCTATAGTTTCATTCGCAATCAGAGGCCCCACAGGTTTAGCTCAAAATTTGAATAGCCAACTTTTACAAATTTAGTGCATCAGTTCCACACCATGCAGCAAAATTATTGCACGTGATAAATAAAATAAGCTATCAATATCTTAAAGAAAGGCTAAGCTATCAATATCATATTCCTTCAAAAAATAATATCATATTCCACCTTTCAAAAAAAAATCAATATCATATTCCAAAAAGTCAACAAATGATATGGATATGTAGATGAACCACACATTAGTCAACAAAACCATAATGAAACACGGTCTCTAACTAAAAGTCAAATTGATTTTCTACATGGCAGCACTTTATTTCCACTATAAGTTAAACAACAAATAACAAAAAAATAAACTTTGGTTGCATTTTGTTGGTACATATATTTTCATTTCTGCTTCTTAAAAAAAACGCAGTAAGCATAAGAAATATAAGATACAATAAAATTTATACCTGGCAGCACTTTATTAAAACCTAACTAATAAAAAACCTCCTAGAAAATAAATTCTAATAAAGGAAAATGAGTATAATATTCCATATATTTGTCTTGTTAAGAAACTTATCAGGAAAATTCAGTGGAAGAAAACTATGATTAAGGGAAAACGAGTTCACGGTTTATTTATTGCTCCCCCTTAACCAAACAACCGTATCTATGAGAGGATGAAGAATACCAATTGCTCAAAAGTTTTACTTGGAAGTTACTTTGTAAAAGGTATTCAACATTATAACACGAACTAATTTGTTGAATGTTTAGATCACCACTCTTCTGAAGTTCATATACGAATAAGAACTTTGAAAAATATGACTTTGTTCTAGCTTCTTTAATGTATCATCCTTTCAACCGAGCAATGATGGTATTATATTCATAAATGATTGTTGAATTCATTCTTCTGGAAGACAAACCACAAGTTTCTTATATTTGTTCAATCATAGACTTCAGTCAAACACATTAAAGTTGAAGATCAAACAAATAACCTCCATGTCTAAAATAACAAATAATATGATAACATGACTAATTATCAAGGTACATTATTGTCTCTTAGTTGAACTAAAATATGTACTTCAAGACAAATTAATTCTTCATTATTTACTCAAACTCTCAAATGATCTTTGTCTACTTCTAGTGACTTTACAGCCATTAGAGTGTACAACAAATGAGATCCGTCTATATATAACCATTTTAGCACCTTGCTATATAAGATTCATGATTCACAAAAGTGCTTTTTTCAAATATTCAACTTGTCATCTCAAATAAATATTTACTCTTCGTACATATTTTCATTTCATTTCCTTTTTTTTAAGAAACCAAATTTCAAAAACTCTTCATGAATTCTCAAACTTATTTTCGAATGGACAAATTATATGATTTTTATATCCCTTATTAAAAATATTCATTGTGAATATTATACAATATGCATCTCAATTATTTGAGCACATAAAGGGACTTGCTCATTTTGATCAAGTTATATCTTCAATAGTTTGAATTGTATATATCATGGAAATTAAATGTTTGAAAGATTTTAATATAACCAATATTGTCAAGTGAATCATATAGCTACATTAAAATAAATCTTTGAGATAAATTGAGCCTTTCATGGCTACTATTTAATCTAGTATGAAAATGTACTGAAATTCACTTCAAAATTCACTTGAAGACAAACTTTATATATCAATATTTTATGATTTTATTTTATTTTCACATCTTCATATGTATGGATTACTTGTCCAAAAACCATTCACTTTCCAAAGTTCGTTTAATTTCTCATCAAATGTGTCTTTCCATTTAGCCAATCATTATATTGTATATAATTCTTAATAGATTTTGATTCATGATCCTCAATATCATTTGTTTTACATATACCGTTAAATTTCATGTAAAAACATCGTCAACATTGACTTTATTTCAGTTCCATCAAATTTCATTCATGACATAGCTTATTGAGATATCTTTTTTTTCATAAGTTTCAGGTACCTGATCATTTCTACTAGAATTGAAAGATAAATTATGTGAAAGTTCTCTTTTGGAATTTTCATATCTTTTACCTGTGGAACCGACTAGTCTACCACGCTTCATGGCACAATCAAGATTCATTTGTAATATTAGATTGTCCAACATAGACATCTATTTCGCTAGGAGCATTAGAAGTTAATATTTGTTTTGTAAATGAATTATGTTTTGAACTTTGGGTTCACATTAATTGGTTTATAATCAAAATGAGATAATAATAATTTATTTCATAAAATTTATTTGAACTTCGGGATTACATTTTCAGCTACTTATTGGAAAAATTAATTTATTAACTGACAATCAGCCTATTGGACCGTAAACAAATCTCCAATTATTGATTCAATATTTTTTTTTTAGTAAACTGATTCAATATATTTTAATAAATGGAGATTTACATCAAATATATTTTTCCAATATTCTTTTATGACTTCATCTAAGTGTATTGTATTGGAGCAATTGAATCACAGCAGTGACTAGTGAGTGATCCAAAAAATATTCTCAACAAAATTTATATCCAACTACATATGCTTGGTTCTACTTCTGGTATAGTGAAACTGGATTGTGACTCAAAACAATAGTACTTCAATCAGAAAGAATAAATGGTTGGAGTGGAAATGGCATCTCTCTAACCTGTAACACTTATTATCACATGACAACCCAAATGGCCTGTGAACATCGGTCATTTTTCTCCCATAAACAATGGCCATATAAATATAGATCTCCCTATATTCTGCCAATAAATAAACCAAGTCGGATTTATTGGACTGCAATGTGTCATGAATAGTTTTATGAGAATATTTGGTTTTGTAATGCAACAACCAAGCAGTATCCCATTAAATGGGGATTTGGTTTAGCAGAGGAAATCTTGTATGCCATCATATTCTATGGACTATATAGATGCTTCTGTTTATCCCCAATTACACATATATTCTATAGAATTCAATCACTCTCACATGTGATAGATTCAATATTCAGTATCAATCTTTGGAGAGAATACTAAATTTTTTGGACTACAAAGGAAGATATTAGGAGTTGAGTGCATATCCACTAACCCAACAACAGTTTACAAGCACAAGATTAAACATAGTGGCATAAACAGAAATATGTTTCACATTAGAGTATCCAGTCATAATGTAATTCTACATAAAATTGGAAGTCATTCGGTAAAGGCAAAATATCTTTCTTACAACTAAATTAAAATACAAACCAGATCAGTTTGCAAATAGAAAGAGAGCAGACTTTCAAAATAAACTTGATAAAGCAAGATTCATACTATTAAATGGTTTCTTAATTTCATAAAGCCACCTTGTCTAGAAGGTAAAATACTAAGAACCACATTAAAATATCTCTTGGATGAAAACAAGAAAAATAATTAATTCGGTTCCTCAAATTGAAAGAAGGCTTTCCTTGTAAATTACCATCTGACAATTCCATCCTTTGACACCAAGCTCCTTCATCATCTGGGTATCCAAATCAAAGTGGACCATTTCTCCATCTTCTTTTGCAAAATATATATTGCCTTTCTTCGCCGCTCCAATGGGACGCCTAACACTAGAAGAGAGCTTAACAGTAAAGATCTTAGTCCACGATTCCTCCACACCAATTTCACCCAAAATTGATATCTGAAAAGTAGTCATCTCCCCATAATATTGGAGCAAAGCAATGTGTCCATTCAACATCACCAATTGACACTCCACCGCTTCAAGGCTAAACTCATTATACAAGTCTGAGGGCATGGGTGTTGTAAAAAACACCTCATTAATCAAATCAAACGACACCAATTGTGAGTTATAACAATGTTCAAGATGTGATTCTTCTTGAGTCCACCAATGACACATTCCATCCATGTAAACTCGGAACATTTCTACATCACATAAAGGTACGATCAACGTAGGCATTTTCACATCAAGTACCCTCCATGAGTTACTACTTAAGCTATATATCTCCCATAAAGGTTCAAGAGACACCTTGTGCCAAGACATGTCATCATCTTCATAACGAATAACATCAAACCGTACATATCGAATCAACTTATAATCACCCCTCACATAGTCATAACCAAACGCATGAATCTGCGGTTTAGCACTCCTATAAAAACTAGACTCAACAGGACTACGAGGAATGACCTTCATTTCCTCGGTGGCTGGGTTCCACAATACAACTTTTCTCTCTTTCGTAGCCATGCTACAAACACAAAGAATGCCATTGATACTAACAGAACCTACAATGACAAGATTTTGACCTAACTCTTTCGATGGAAGAGATATATCCATTTTCACCCTATTCTCAAACCTATCATCAGACATCAAATAAAAATCGGTCTCCCTGTCGACATATGATATTGGCACCATTTGTCGTACGAGGACAGATGCATCATCGTAATGAGGATGATTTCCATGTATGATATGATTGCGGTATATTTTCATGAAATAAGAGTTTTGAAATAACAATGACCATGGTTTAGATACGGATTCAAATCGCTTCAAAGATTTATGAGGTAGTTTTGATAGAATGGAAAATGCAATATCATCAGGTATGTGATTGGTAACATTTACCTTTTCATTGGCAGAAGTGATAGATTTCTCCATCTACGACGAACGTGTGTGTCTCTTCTTGTTGCAGCAGAAGGTTACGGAATCGAGTGAGAAGTGGAAACGAAAATCTGATTCTGGTCGGTTTTATTGGATTAATATTCTGATTTTGCTTTTATTTTCTTCTATTTACTAGGTAGAGTTTGATAGGAAGACTTTAATTTTGTTTGGTGGGATTTAATTTTGTTTGGTGAGAGAATACTAAATATAATAAATATAACAAACTATATTTATCTTTTATCAATAATATAATTAATAATATCCTCGCTCCGTCCCATATTACATGATCCAGTTGACTCTGTCACGTATGCTGATGCATAATTTTGAATTTAAATATTTTTAATATTTTATTAGAAAAAAATTATAAAAATTTGATATTTTAAAAATATTTATCGTGATGAATCCAACAAGATCTTATACGCTATATTTTGTATTTATATATTAGTAGAAAAATGAGGTCAAAACATGTTATATGAATAGTACACTTTTTTAAATTAGGTCATTTAAAACGGGACGGAGGGAGTAATAAAATTATGAACTTTTTCAATAACATTAGTAATATAATGTTAAAAAAAAAATTGTTTAAGGATGTAATTAAAATAATAAAAAATTCATAGCGAAAAAAATTATATATTTACTTTTTTTTATCAAGTAGTCTAGTGACTAGTTATTTTCTTAAGGATGACAAGTGGAGTGTCGAGATCCGAACCTCGATCTCTATATATATTATGCAATTTTCATACCAACTGAGCTAAGCTCACAGTGTTATTGACGACGGTTCAGCTTTAATTATTATTACCTTTTTTTATAAGGATTTCAACTTTTTTTTCAAGGTAAGGATTTCAACTTTAACTTTAAAAAACCAAATAATACTAAATTAAAAAATCACCATAGAGGATCATGCAATTGGACTCAAGTGATCAATGAAGCCACTTATAATGAATTGATCAGGAGAAGAGTTTGGTTTTTGGGTTGAACAATTTTTAACCACCAAAAATCAGTGGATTAACATCAAAAGAAAAAAGATCGCTAGCTAGAGAGGGCGTTGTTAATTGTTTATTATTTTGTCGCTTACAAATTTATAATTAATTCATGTTTTTGTTAAAAAATAATAAATATTTTTCGAAGAGATTCATATAATTAATTCATGTTTTTGGAAATTTTTATTAAAAAATATGAAGGCTAAAGAGATTACCTAAAAGTATAGACCAAAATTAGTGATTGAAAATATTTTGGGGACTAAAAGTTAAAGAAAATTTTTAGAGGAAAAAAAATTAAAAGTTAATATATTTATATTGACAAAAACATATTTAACCATTTCATTAATGTGTCATATTGTTTTTTAATTAACTCATTTGTTCGTGTTTTATAATATTTACGACGTGCTTTTGAAATGCGTCACGCATGGCAGTTGGCGTGTCAGATCAGTACGAGTGTAAATGCTATTTGCCAGGTTGAGAGTAATACCAGATAACAATCACCATTGCAACCGTTGGTATGGGTGTGTATCCTCGAAATGCAACATGATCGTTCTTGGGAGTTGTATCAGATGTTTACGGCGATGTCGCGGCTAAAGATAACACTTGAATGGATAAATGTATTGGAACACCGTAACATTATATTGGAAATGGATTGCAAACTTGGTTGTTAATGACGTTAATAAGGAGAGGCTGAATCTATCCGAGTATAGTGTGATCTTGCAAGAATGTGAAACTCTCCTCTCGGATCACAACAATCACATAGTTGTGTTTTCTAGGCGCGTCAAGCAAATGGTATCACCCATGCTTTTACATGGACTTCACTATCTTATGCTTCTCACAACATTTTTTATTTAATTCTACATTGTATTGCTACTATATTAACGAAATATCTTTAGTTTGCTTGAGTCGGAAAAATAAATGTTGTCTAAACATATTTAAATTTGAATTTTCAAAAAAATGATATTAAGAGCAAATTTATAACAGAAAAATATTCAATTAAAGTAGAGCGTTAGTTTTCAAATTCGCCATCTGTACGATGTAGATTTAAATTTACGGAAATGCTAATCTTAGCACATGGTAATATACTAAACATAGAAATTATATATTAGGCACATGATTTTTAAACAAAGTAATAACACTCTAGTGAGCATTGAGGTTCTTGAAGTACTTATTATCATCTGTTGTTATGCTTTGTTGGGCTGATAATATATAGATTTTAACCACCGTATGGTTGGACATCTGTTTGAAAATGTCTTAGAAATTGATTAATTATTGTCTTACTAGTTGAGATGCTATAATCACCATTTGGATGGGATAGTTCAAAATGTTGTCTCTTTAAGTTTTCACTTCTCATGGATAACTTTGTTACAATTGTGAGTCCTCCATTGATTGTGCTTTAGGGAAATGTTCACAGGACAAGTAACATACCTTTTGCATGTATGAACTTTCCCTCCTTTTGTCTACCTTATATAGGATATGCCTATAAGAGCTGGTTCTACATAAATAGTGATAACAGAAACCCTTTTAGCATAGTTAAGATCAAATAAAAGCCACACATTAAGCATATAATAAGAAGCTACATAATTAGTTAATTGAGAGTACTATCTTTTGAAATAGAATTAGTTTCTTTTAGTTAAATCGCTTGACACATAATTATTGCAATATTAATTACCTCTATCTAATTATAACTTTAATTAATACTACTTCCATCACCTCTAATTTAATATATTCTATTTTGTATTTCTGTTAATCGTAAATGTATCAACACTTGACAAGAGCGTTTAAAATCATTTTCTCTCTCTCATTCACTAATACATTTTTCTTAATGAGTGTAAAATGAGCAAAAAGCTCACTTAAATTGGGACAGAGGGAGTATCTGATTCTGGTCAGGTTTTATTAGATATATCCTGATTTTGCTTTAATTTTCTTTCCTCTTTTTTTTGTTTGGTAGAATTTGGTAGAAGACCTTGAAAATAAAAAGAATTTGGTAGACTACAAATTTCTCTATACTACAATATGATTCAGCTTTAATTATCAAGATTAAATGTGTTTTTAGTCCCTATAAAATTACAAGTTTTTTTTTAATAATATTCCCTACAAAATTATAAGTTTATAAATTTCTATAAAATTTTAACGGTAATTTTAGTCATCTGTAATATTTTAGTTTATAAAAATAGTTTGTATTTTAAAAAAAATTACTTATTATTTTCTCCAAAATAGTCTTTATGAAATGCAAAAGGGAATAAAAACAATTTAAAGATTAAACTTGGAAACTTATTATTGTATAGAGACTAAATACATATTTAATCCTAACTATTATCATGTAAGGATTTCAACTTTAATTTTTAGGACAAAACATATTTCTCAGGTTTGTTAAAATATCACTCACACTCCTTATATTCATTCTTTAACAAAACATGAATCTCCTTGAGCAACAAAAAGGAAAATTTATCTCGGGAGACAGAGTTGTTAAGATTAGGTGCGTTGGCGGTGTGGATTGGTTTTAAGGCAAAAAGCTATTTGATCCAAAAGTTATTTGGTTTAAAAAAAAATTAATCCAAACATATGTAGTTTAATTTGAATCTGTTTTTGGATATTCAAAATGTGACATATACATTTTTTTTTATCAATATTACACATTTGCGATAAAACAATAAGCTTGATGCAAAATATAATATAAAATATATTAAAAATTAACATTACAAAGTAAAAATGATCAATTATAATCAAAACATATGAAGCAGTTCAAGTTCGTGTGAATATGTGGTGGGATACCTTAACTCGATCAGATACACATGTATATTTTTCAGGTCGTTAGAATTTAGAACGGATATGAGGAGGATATTTGAACCCAATCGAGTTTGAGGGAAGATAAAGTAAAACTGATCTCATTTTGCCAAGGACCATTTTGCAAACTTCATGAAGAAGCTTATTAATTCAAGCAATCAAAAAGTGTAATTTTATATCATTAAGCACTCAAAGACACAATTTAAAGAACTTTCTGTCTTAGTCAAATTGAACGATTCATAAAACATTATTCATTTTTCCTTCCTCAATAATTGTAGTAGTCAAATTGAACTAAATCTTAGACCAGAACCATGATTTGGGTTACGCCCAAAAACAAGAGGATAATTTCTAGGTCAATGGCGAATATTGTATTAGATTGAGTAATCTACAAAATTAATTGAAAACTTAGTTTAGTTACAAGGGCATATTAATCATTTCGTTAAGTAGAAAATGTGTCTTTGGGTATTACTACTAGATAAAATCATGGTCTAACTAGAAAAATTCTGATTAATATCCTTGGATTGCATGCAACGGTCTCATTCACCCCTCATATGCCTAGTACCTATAAGATAGTGACAGCCACTAATTTGTCCCATTATCCTTCATCCCAACAAGCTACTTTTGCAACTAAAATTGAAAACAACACAAGAGAAGAGAGGTTTCATTTCATTTCATTTAGTAGACACAACACAACAGAACCATGCAACCAAAGAGGAAGGGGAAAAGGACAACCAAAGTTAACAATCAGGTTAAGTTTGATAAACTCTCTTTCTCTCTCGTTTCCTATTTTTGCTGTAATGTATGTCATTTTTAGCATCATATGAAGTTAGATTAAAAACTTTTTAACACCATTTTTCTTTGGATTTGTTGTTGATGTAGAAAGTATGTAAAGGAGGCATTTTTATTGAGAAAAAAAAATGATCTTGGAAGCAAAATCTTTTTGGTTCACTAGACATGAAAAGTGATTTTTTTGGTTCAAAGGTGGCATTTTTATTGAAAATAAAAACATGAACTTGGAAGAAATATCTTTTTGGTTGGTTTTGGTTCACTGCACATGAAAAGGAATCTTTGTTTTTTGGTGTCACTCTCACGATCTTCTATTTTAAACTCACCAGGTAGAAAATGTTTTAAGGAAAATTTGTTCAATATTTACCTTAGCATTCAATAGAACATTTTTAGGGGTTCATTACAATGCAATAGAATATTTAGTTGTTCATCAATGTATATGCTTAGCACTCAATATCATAACATATGTTCATATTTTTCACTATTGTCAATGTTAGTAACATACAAAGAAGATGTACAATGACATCATTCTTTAGTTTCTCTAAAAGAAAATTCTGTCTTGTTGTTGTTTTAGATTTAATCCTAACTTCAACTTGTTGCCTTGTGTTGTATATGTTCAGTTAGAATCTAAGGGGGGAAATCATGTCTATGCTAGAAGGAAATTAAATCCAAAGTCCACAACAATTTCTGATCGTACTTTGAGATCGTCTAAAACGCCTATTAAAACTGGAACAACATCTTTGTCTAGGTGTTCAGAGCCTCATATATCAAGAGGGTGTTCTTCTGCCCCTGAGGAAATCCAAGAGTCTGATGTTCCAACAGCCCAAGCTATCAATATGGTATGAAATAAAACGCATTTCGCGCGCACACATATATATACATATATATTCCTCATAATACCTATTTTATCGTATTTTAGTGCAAATTTTTCAAACGTTCATCAGAATTTATAAATTATAATTTTATACCATTAAAAAAAGCATCTTTGTATAAATGAAATTGTCTGTTAATCTAATCTATTATGAGATTTAATGCAGGCATATCAAGTTCCAGGTGAAGTTTCTGGTCAAATACAACCTCCTAGATACCTATTATCAGACCCAGTTGCTCATCCTCCCACATTGGATCAAGAGCTGGGACAGAAAGAGGCTAGAAATGTTGAGAATTCAACAGTAGATGTACCAGAGAGGATGGAGGAAAAAGACAATGATCAAAATTCAATGTCCAACCGTTCAAGAACTGGATGTTCACCCCCGGCCCCAGCCTATAGCCAGAGACTAACTGAATTGGCTGCCATGGCGGAAGAGGACGATGACGATGATGAGGTTGATTCCGAGGTTCAAAGCCGGACTGAGGACAGTGTGAACGAATATAAGGTTAAGACAGAACTAATCCCAATTTTAAGAAAAGTTATCGGCAAGCATGGAGATATTGCGAAGAATTGCACTTCAAAGTTGGTAAGATTCCGTTCAGCGTTGTTGGAGATGATCTGTGAAATCATTTCAGAGTTAGAGAATAATAATTTTACTAACATCAAACAAAAAAACCTGGAAACGTACCTTGCTGAAGTTGATGGCATGAAAGAAATGAAAGTGGAAGTTCAGTGGCTTCACAGTAGGCTAACTGACATACTTGAGGCAAAGAGAGCTTTTAAGCAGACAGTTAAGCTGAAAGAGAAAATTGACATAAAAAGGAAGTCCGTTGACATTGCTGAGAGTGCAGTGGAAGATTGTGAAGCAAAAATAAAGAACCTCGAAGATCAAATAAAGAAGTTCGAAGATCAGAAGGCTCTTTGGAAAGTGAAACTGGCTAAAAGTCGGGATGAGTTTACCCGGACATATAATGAAACCATAAGCGCCACAGCTAAAATCAACCGATTTCGTAATTCCTCACTGGCTGATGGTTTGCTTTAGTATGTTGCAAAATCACCTCCCATTTTTTGTTTTCGTAATGGTAGTGATTTTAGGATTGCATGAATGTGCCTTATAAATTTGCTTATTTGCTGACCTGATTGATCATTAAAAATGTTTGCATGAGGTGTGGTAAGTTTATTTAAAACAAATCAACCATGATGTTATAGGAGTACCACTCTTCCTCTAAGGTGTGTGGGAAAATTAAATTTCTGTAGAACAAAGTAAAAACACTCTAGGGAGCATTGAGGTTCTTGAAGTAGTTCTGTTCTTATGTTATGCTTTATTGGGCTGATAATTGATTTTAATCACCCTATGGTTGGACATCTGTTTGAAAATGACTATTTTCTTACTAGTTGAAATGCTATGATCACCATTTGGATGGGATAGTTCAAAATGTTTTGTCTCTTTAAGTTTTCATGGATAACTTTATCATATTTGCAAGTCCTCCATTGATTGTGCTTTAGGGAAATGTTCACAAGGAAAAGTAACATACCTTTTGCATGTATAAATTTTCTCTCCTTTTGTCTACCTTATATAGGATATGCCTTTAAGAGCTGGCTCTATATAAATAGTGATGACAGAAACCCTTTTAGCACAGTTAAGATAAAATGAAAGCCACACATTAAGCATATAAGAAGCTACATAATAAGTTAATTGAGAGTACTATCTTTTGATATATAATTAGCTTCTTTTAGTTGAATCACTTGACACAGAATGATTGGGATTTCTCTTCTTTTAGTTTCAAACTCTGTTTAACATGGCGTGTTTGCTTTGCCCTCAGTTTCTCTTGCCTTTCTAGTCCAATATTCAAACCGTATAAATAACATTGAAACCTTCTCTACATTGAAACCTGCAAAGCATACAAATTTATAAGCCTCAAACAACTCAAGGATTATTTCCATTCTAATTTTCCTTCTGCTACCAAAACCCAATACATGTTTGCATCGATTCAATTCAGACATACTCACCACAGATAACAGCAGTCACAGACATATTCGCAAATAGACGAAGAAACAACAACCAAGTAGAAAACTAGCTAGCATAAGCTAAAAACTCTTTAACTACAATGGCCAAAAAATCTGTATTATCATTAGTGACAAGTAGGTGCAAGATGAGGAGACTAAAAGTATCTATCTATCTACGTGTTTAAGAAATTTAACAAAGGAAACAAAGTGGGTGCAAATCGAAATTTTAACCAAGATATCCTTGTTCACAGCTGCTAAATGTGTATCCTTGTTGACCTGAAGTAAGCAAATCCTGAAAAATGATTTTGAGGGGTATAACAAATAGTTATTGTGTTCTTACATTTGATTTCACTGATATCAGCACATGCATCACATTGAAACATTATTAAAGAAATTTCAAACTGAAAGTAGCGTGTCATGGTATGACAGCTTGAAATCTGGCTCAATTGTTGAGGAGCAAAAGCTATGTATGGTCTGGTTGTAGTTTGACAGAGCAGCCTTCCTATGAACCTTGTAAATCCTACCACATCTTCATAAGTTAATATGATGCAGTTTCATGGATGCATCCAATGAAGCATTTTCTGCTGGCTTAGAGACCCTGTTAGTTTGGTTTCATTTAAAAGATCAAGGCAGTATTTTACTTTGGCAAATAAAAATTCTCATGTGGTGAGTGTGCTACTTCCAATCCAAGGAACTACTATTGTGTATCCCCGTGCGACGCACGGGGAAAATTTTAATTTTGATAATCATAACATTGATTTATTGAACATATATCAATAATTATTATATGAAAATAAAAGTAAAGTTATATCAATAATTATTTATCTATGTTTTTTTTTTAGAATCAGTAAATATTTATCTCTGTTGATATAAGGGTATTAAATATATGCGACGTAAATCATAAATTATTCCTCTTTGTCCTTTAATAAATTTTACATTTACAAATTACAATGTTGACAATTTTCCTCCCAACCTTGGTTTTGGACCTTAACTCTATTCTCAAGCAATTTGCAACTTTTGAGTTGTACCGGAATAACAATTACGTTGCTAGTTTATGTTCACATATATATTAGCATTTAACTCAATTAGAATTTATCTTTTGTCTAAATACTACTCATAAAAATGATAAAGTGTAGAAGTAAAAAATTTATAAGTAATAAATCTGGATAGAATTATAGTCAAATGAAAAATTGGGCAGAATTATACCATCATCGCTATAAGATTTTTATAAGAATAATGGGCATAATGATACATGTTCTAATCAAAAGTCCTGGCATGATCACAACACAAAAACAAATTCACAAAACCGAATCCACAAAACACCCCCTCCAGACCAAGCAAAAGAAGAACTCTACACATTCATATGGTTAACAAAATGAACACTTAGCTTCACAACAATATAAAATCAAAAAATAAAATTGAAGACAACAAAATCAAAACAGAACAAATAAAAACAATATTGAAAGACACATCAGTCAATAAGAATACTTCTCCCTATTCTCTTTTCTTCTCTTTCTCTCTATTATCGTCTCTATTTACTTATTTTCATAACACGTTATCAGCACGCTCTAATCAACTAAGAAGAAATCGCATACTCGCACAACTCAACAGCAAGAACAACCGCGATGTCCTTTTCCACACCCCCTTTGGCTGATGTAGCGGTGGCTGTGAGGGGTACGATGGTTGGCGCTAGCCACCCGCACCACCTCCCAACCAGAACTCCCGACAGTTCTTGCGGCGGTTGGTCGATTTGTTCAATACCGGATGTGATGGTGGTTTCCGTCTACTCTCCGGTGGCTGTGGTTTAAACCGTTTTTCCTCTCCGCCGTTTCTGTTTTGTTCGCACAAACACGACGGCGGCGTGTGGTGGCCGGTTTGTTTCAGATCTTCGCGGTGGTCGCCTCCCTTGCGTCGTCGTGGTGTGTTTCGCCGGAGTTTCCCTGCGGTGGATTTGTGTTGATAGAAGGGTGAATCTGGATTTGCTTTTTGATGTTATGGATTGTTGATGTTCTTTTTTTTTTTAAAAAGATTTGTTGCAGCTACCGTTGTTTCCCTATGGTACTGTCGTGGTTCATACATGCTAATATTGCTACAGGTTGGTGTGTTTTGCAACAGGGTTATGTGGCTAGAAATGGCCTTGACCCCTCAATGTTGTATTGCTATCTTGATGTGCTTCGTAACAAGTTTTCTAGGCTAGAAATGGTCATGTACCTGTTGTCCGTTGTTGCTGCGAATAGTGGGTGCGGGTGTTACCGTGTTGGCGGTGCTCGTGGTGCTCAAACTCGTTAATTGACCATCCCTCGATCTGGCCTTCAATTGAATTTGAGTTGCTTTTTATTGGATTTGGCTAGAAATGGCCGTGAAGTTTTCTGTCGCAACAGAGCAGGTTGTAGGCGTGGGGTTCTGTATCCGTATTGGCGGTCAAATTTCTCACCTTCACGAAGTTTGACACTATATAACTTTGGGAGGTTTCAAAATCCTCATCAGTCTTTGATGTTGGACTGTTTAGCTCGAAAGAGACGTTATGCTTGTTGTTGTCGCAAGGAGTTGTTGGTTCTTGGATCCATTTCGTGTTGACGGTTGGTCCATACACCGCAAATTAGACATTCACCGGTGTTGTTATTATTTAATTGTATCCCTCGATTGGGTTGGCATACACTTTGTGTGGATTGACTGGGTTATGTTTATGTCCCCCAGTTCTTTTTTGTATTTATTTTTTCCTTTTTTTAATAATATATATGAGCACCTGATATAGACTGAAATTTGCAAGACATTCCAACTCTGTTTGACTGTCTTCTATTCCTTTTTTATGTTTGGACTCTTGCTTTATAAAAAAACAAAATATTGAAACAAAACAATAATTCCAAGTCAAGCTTCCCAATTTGATCTTTCCAACATCATCCGGTCTAACATAATAACGGCTCCCAATTCAACACAGTTAGAATTTTCTATTAAGCACTAATTAGAATCCAATATAAACCCTAAAATGAGCTTAATATAAGAGAGAGATTAAGAGGTACTAGACTCATGACCCACGCTATCTGTCATACAATACTTAGTGAACATTTTTTAATTGAATTGATATATTGCTAGATGATCTGCGCATTAATGAATGCAGGTGAACATACCATCCTATATGTAGTTGACTTACCACCTTAAGCACATAAATTTAATTAAGGCAAGTATTTCTAGAGCAACTAAACTAATGAATGTGATTAGTTGAAAAATTTACAGTTAGTAAGAAATTTATTATAGGGATTTACTAACAGATCATGTGCCACAAATCACTAATGGAACCTTATAGTACGTTAATTTATTCAAAAAAAAACTTATATATGCATGGAAGACGCAAAAGGACATAGTTTTTTTTATGTTTCATTTTCTCACAAATTCATTATAAGAGATTGAATAAAAGGTGGAAAAAGTAGCTATGTTTTCAATTGAATAAATCGAGAATGATGCAGTATCCTAAGGTATATTGGCAAGAATTGATGGAACCTTATAATAGCTAAATTGTTTTAAAATAGGGATGTGATAGATCATATATATAATTATTGTCATTTTTCAAATATATACATACAAGATAAGAAATTAGTCCTATACTATATGGTAATGGAAATCAAAATGAAATATAGCAAATTTTGATTCCGTGAGTATGAAAATATTCCAACAGCATACACTTTTTGACAATGGTATATGAGTTACCAAGAGCCATTTAATTTCTAATTGGTTGACATTAACATATTATATTAATCATGGTATGAAGGCTGATATGAATTTATAAATGAATCAAGGATAAGATGAATATGTCAAAAATGTCAATACGACAAACAACTTCAAATGCATTGTTAAACCCCGGCCACCACAAAAAAAAAAGTAGATTAAAATTCAAAAAAAAAACTTCAAATGCATTGTTGTATAAAATATAAGTCAAAATAAAACATTCATTAATTGATAGACTGTTCCAACGAAACTTGGAGACAAAATGGCATAAGAACAGAGGGTGTAAAAATTCTTCAACATTGCCCAGCCATCAGTAAAATAAAGCCCAGTGTTTTTCTTCACAACCTTCACTTCAAATTAATTATTACCCAGGTCACGAAGAATGACATAAGGAGCAACCTGCAGCCCATAAGTCCTTGAAAAGTATCCAGGCAACCTTCCCTTATTCTAAAACAGATGAATAACAAACTCAATATCAATTTTAGAGTTTAGATTTCTACATCTAAGCAACATAAACGTTTACAAGATGAAACTTAGCACAACAAACATTCCAGTGCAAATATTAAGAACAGATAAGAACAAAACAGAAACATCACATAATTAAATAGAATCAAACAAAACAACAACACTCAATAATTAAAGCTCTTAACTGACAAACTAAAGTTCTAAAAAACGAAAGTTCTAAAAACTGTCAAACTTGCGCGAAAACAGTCCTTAACTGACAAACCAAACTTCTAAAAAACTAAAGATTAAGTGAAACTGTCAAACTTGCAATCTAAAATTTACATAAATGAGTATGTAAATACCATTTTCAGTTTACATACTATTATCATTAGCAATCTAAAAACTGTCAAACTTGCGCGAAAACAGTACCTAAATGAGTATGTAAATGGATTCAGTTTGCATCAGTCTGCATCTATACGTGAAAATTGCGCGAAAATGGATGCACATGGATTATAATGCGTCAAGACAACACATGAAGACGTGAAAACATATTATGAAGATGTGACAACAGTTTGCATTAGTTTACATCAGCTATTAAAAAAAAGAACTTACTGTGTTGTATATGGAAACAGAAGTGCAACCATAAAATAAGCAAGAAGAACTTACCGTGCCAATGTCGTATTCCATACGGAATGTCCTAAGCTTTGTCAAATCACGTCTCACATCCTGGTATATCCCTGGAGCTGAGTTGTCCCGAACTGGCAATCGAAATCAATGTCCAAACAGAGGGCGTTAGATAACATCTTACATGAAAATCATAAGTTTTAAATCAAACAGATGATATGCGATCCAAACCTTTCAATTGAATGAGGGCATCAGCTGCTTCTTGTAAGTGTTATGATCTAAATCAATATCCAACCAAAAGCTTCAAGGCAAACCAAATTCTTAAGGGTTTTCAATGGCAAAGCATGGGTACTCCACCAAAGTTTGGCCATTTATATAATACATCAATTGTTCTTGGAACAAAACAGATGCCTATTAATGAAGCTGGGCAGAGAACTAAGTTAGAAGGATGGTTCAGGCATTGAGCACCGTGATTATGGATTGCTTCCATGCAAGATTAGTTGGAGTGTATTTAATTGACATAGGGTTTCAAAATATTTGAGGGAAACGATGGTAATATGACGACTGAGGTAATTATGTGGCCCAGGAAGCGATGCCAGTAAAGGTTTAATGGGGTCACAATTAATTAATTCAGTTAGTTGGGTGACTAAGATTTACCTAAGGCGCCAAAAACAGACTTAAGAATGCATTAAGGGGGTTTGGGCTGCAATTAGGGTTAGGGTTTAACACTAATCAGACCACCTTAGATTAATAACTAGGACATCGACCCGTGCTCCGCACAGGTCCAACCAGCGGAATTAAATTGCAAAAAGAGTAGAACAACAGCAGAAATGAGTACTTGAGTTACATATCATAACAATAATTACTCAAAATACATCATTAGTAGCAAGCATAGCAGTGACAAAAGACACATTTGCAAGAACTCCAACTTTCAAAATTATCTTGCGATTCGGAAGACCGGATGAATTCAATGTTTAAAAATTATGGTGTGTACATCACATGACCTATTGACCGATGCACGAGTCCTACCGACTAAAAGTGGCACCAATTAGTTATATCTTAATACTTGTAAAAAGGTAAAGAAATTATACCATAATAAAAGATAGTTCACAAATAAATCATATGATAAAAATAGATCCACATTAATCATATCAAAATAATATTCATATTTTTGAAAAATCGTATAGTTAACATTAGAAACAAAAAGACATTGTATTTTTTATATGATTACAATATTTATAACACAAAACTTCTTAACATGTGCGATACGCGGATCTACTAACTAAGTCACACACAAAAAATTGATTAAAAATCATCCTAGCAACACAGTTGGGTATGAAAATAAAGAATTTGAGTACAAATTTCATCAAGTTTTTTATTAAAGGCAAAATGAATGTAATGAAAAACCACAGCAAAGTACAATAATATGTGCATGGATGAAAAATTACAAAATAAAGCTTATAAATACACATGGCTTAACAATATCAAAGCCAAATGACACCAAAATAATGATAAAAAGAACTATTACAACAAAAGATGTACTCATTGCACCACTTACAAAACACTCTATCTGTCAACAAAGAAACACCACTACCAACTTGATCTTAAATGATCCCATGCATAACCTAATGAGAGACCAAATATAATTCAATTCCATGAAAGTAGCAATCTATGAAAATCTCTTCATGAACTCGCCAATTATGGATACACTTATGCAAAGAATCAACACCATCAACTTCTACATGAGCATCAGTTGAATGTAGCAATAACCTCTCCATGGAGCAGTCAACACGCAATAAATGGACAAACTTTATAGTTAAAAATCTGCATAAATTAATCAGTCGATGCCCGTGACAAAGTTAAACAGCCTTTGGAATAGAAATTAACATTAAGATAATCATCCGCCTGACGGTGCACCAACAGCCGTCCACTCATACGCCAAGCCGATATGCTTCGAAAATTTTTGCATTATGGAGAAAAAATCTGCAATCAAAAACACTCTCCAATGCCTCAATTGGACTTCTTCCTCTGCTACACCAATACCTAACATGCTGCGAGATAACCTAAGACACCTCAAACCTTTCACATACACAACTCAACAAACATAACCCCATACAAATCTACATTAAGCTGTAACTGAGATAGTAGTAAAACAGAACAACAATAAAATTACCTTTAATAACATTCTTCATTATAGTACATAACTCATCAACTTTTAGTAACTCCCTAACCAAAACACAGACAATGACAGCTTCATTGGTATAGACTCGTTGAACTTAACACCATCAACACTATGATTTTTTAGTGTCAATGACAGAGTCAAAAACAAAAATGAAAAGAAGGATTTTGCGATTTTGTTCAAAAAACAAAAACATTTTCATCTTTATTCAAATTAAACACAATAACCAACAAACCTTTTAAACCAAGAAGAGCAACTGTTTCCTGTCGATTGTTGCTTGCCATGATGAAATTCTGCAAACACGGTATATACACGGAAGAAAAATGACATCTGTCTCGCTCTCTAATGCATTTTCATAGTCCAAAGATATGCAAAAGAATTAAGTCATTAATAGAATTTGTAAAAGTGACTTAATAATAATGGCTAAAAATGTAGATGAATTAATATTGAACCACCATTTTTAATGTCATTGTGTTTTTATAAATTTAGCTGAGAATAAGATTCTAGGCTGCAACAAATCATAATTAGAACATGTTTACTCATATGCAAAGTAAAATAACAAAACATGTGTCTTTCACTATACATCATGCTTTCTAGAACAACCTTGTATAGAGAAAAATTGTGAAGTGGCTTGAAATAATGAATTTGAAAAGTAAATATCAATTTTTAA
>Ga0315913_1002036_pt1 | contig 23233 bp, 6 predicted proteins | sample MpolsnodulesMG_FD_207736 | JGI IMG/M metagenome (GOLD analysis project Ga0315913, IMG submission 207736) | Medicago polymorpha root nodule microbial communities from Los Angeles, California, United States - small nodules | ecosystem: Host-associated > Plants > Roots > Nodule | place: USA...
TCAAATTTCTTGCAAATTTCTTGTAGTGATACAAAGAAAGTATTAGTTGAGGTTGAGCGTGTGCCCAGGCTAGTTGGGGGGTAAAAACGCCCCTGGGTGTCCCCCAAGTTGTTACTCTAAGAGTAGAATTCCTTCCCAACCTAGCCAAAATATTTGCGCATGCATTGCCTTCGCAGAACACATGTTTGAACATCAAATCTGGGAGATAATCCAACAAACTTGTGATTTTAATTAGCTAGTACAGAAGCATAAGCATGGAAGAAGTGATATTGTCTGTCCATAAGTAGGTTTATGATTTCAGTGGAGATTGTGTCACACTCAACATGCAACACCGAATTGTTTATCAAAAGGACCAAACTGTTATAAATTCCAAACAACTTAACAATAAGCGCATCACCACAACCATCATTAAATGAGAATCCTGCCATCCAATTTTCTACGACATCTTGAAAATGTGTTGTTACATATGATACGCGTAATTTGTTAAATTAATTTAATTTGTTAAAAATAAGGCTTTGAATTCATTTTGTTATCGTAGGTTCTATTGTCATGAAAAAGAATCACATTTATGTCGATAAACGTTGACTCAGCTTGTAACGATTTGCAAGGACATAAATTTAACCGCGAAAAACCCTTTAATAAATGACATGTAAGTACTCGTTTTTTAAAGAAGACATATAAGTACTCTTGTTAACAGGAATCCTAACAAACTTTTGTAATCCAACACAAACTTTCTCTCTTAGAAACAAAAAGAATCACATCTCTAAACATATTAGAATTGTTTAATAATCCTAAAAAAAATGTTTCATGCTAAGTTTGTTCCTTGAAGAACCTAGTTAAAGAGCTAAAAAACAACAAAATCAATAAACAACGGTGTGTTCATGAAAATGTTACTAGTAAAGAAAATGAAACAAGATTTAAATCAAGATTCCATTGGGAGTATTGAGACCATTGGTCTCTATGTGGCCCCATATTGACCAATAGGAAACTAACACCTTTTACGACCTCACCTTCATTCTCACAACATACGACAAAAAAGAGACACATGTCCTCGTCTTAGTACAGAACAGTGTCCCACCATTCACTAAATTATTAATTAATCACTTTTGTCCAAAAAAATTTACATTATTAATTTATAAAAAAAAACGTAACGAATACTGTTACTTTTTATACACGAGTGGCATTAAAGCTCTCGTTCCTTCTTTCTTTTTACCTCGCAAACCAACAACCATCATATTCATCAGTCATCAATCGGTACGGTACCAGATTCTTCTCTTTTCTCATTTCCTTCATAAACCAGCAACAACAACACCCCGCGCACGTTAGCATTTTCTATTCCGTTTCTCAATAACCGTTTCCGTTTCACCACCTTCTCTCTCTCATTCCGTTTCAAAGAGAGAGAAAGAGAGCTCTGTTATAGATCGGAGCTCTCTGTTCATTGGTACGTAATCATTGCAAACTATTTTTTCATTTCATTCTCTCGTAATACCGATACTTCTGATCAAAGATGTATCCGGTGTCTGACACATGTTTTTAACCGACACATGTGATTATATTCAATTCAATTATTATTTATTCTCGTATTATTATCGGTTTCGACGTGTCATGACGTTATCTGCATCTATATCTGTGTCCGTGCTTCCTAGTTTATTTTCCTTTGTGTTTCTTTTCATTCATATTTATCTGTTTTAGTGATCTCGTTTTAGTTCGTTTTTTTTTTGATTTAGTTAAACAAGTTTTCATAGATTCAGTTTTTTTTTGTTGTTTTTTATTTATTTTTTACGGTTTTTTCTCTCGATATTTTGTATGCTTAGAAAAACAGAGGAATTTGATATCTTCAGTGTGTTCACACTGGAGTAGTGGAAATCTAAATTGTTATTTTATATATTTATTTTAAAATAAAGCAACAAATGAAGTTTGTTATTGGATTTGGATTTGTTTGAACCGATTGATTTGCAGAGTAATGGAATTTCTGTGAATTTGTGATTCATTTTCGGTGATTTTGTGTAGATTAGTAGGGATAAGGTTACGATACAGTGATTTGAATTTTCTATGAGTTATGAGTGATGTTAGAATCTGAATCTGATTCTAATGATGTGGAAATTATGAAGAATTGTACTTTATACGTTATTGTTGTTGTCATTTACTGTTTTTGAGTGCTTGAAACTTTTCTTGCTAGTTTGGCTTTGGTAGAATGCATTTGTGTTTAGATATGTTTGGATAAACTTATTTGTGCTTATATAAGCTAGTGACATTGTTTGAAAGAACTTATGAAAACAAATTATGACATGTTTATAACTTTTTTCAGCTTATTTCTATAAGTTCTCTAGGATAGTTTATGGAATAGCTTATAGATTATACGAAAGCAGTTTCACTTTAATTTATCTTGTGTTATAGAAAAAGCTTATTCATAAACACTTATGCTATAAGCTGCAAAATAAGTTGTTTATCCAAACATGGTCTTATCTTATGTAAGATTAGGGTAAGAATATTCTCAAGACTCCTCTAGTTCTGATACGTAGTTGTTCCTGCACAGAATCACTGTAAAAAAAAAGAAAAAAAAGAAGAAGTAACATACAAGCAAGGAGGTATCATAACTTTAGTGGGAATAATAGCTGCTATGAGAGGATTATTTTGTGTGTAGTACATGCTTGAGTTACATTGAACTTGGAGTTTTGATAGATCATAGTTCATTAAGATTTTAGTTTTGTTCATTGTATGTTATATAGATGTAGATAGCCCTGCCTCCAGAATTGGGAGAGGATTGTTTGAAAAGCTGATGAAACACTGTATTTAATTAAAATCAAGAAATATATCTTGGTTCTCAGAGAAAGAAGATAGATATATTAGGAGCTTAGGTTGTTTTTTAATTAGACTTCCTACGGGATAAACAATGTTGTTAGTGTCTCATAAGACATTGCTTTATTTAACTTCGTTTTTTTTTTCCTTTCAGTTTGCTGATATTTCTTGTAACCTATGAGTTATATTGTTTTCTACACTCACATAAACCAAATCTTTTCAGTAAAGCTGATTTGGGCAAGCTTTAAGGTGAAATTTTGGCATGTGGGGGCATCACCGTGAAAATTCTATTATGTACAAACGCACTCCTTCAAAAGATAATTCAAATATGGAAGAAGACGTGGAAGAAAACTTAGGTATCTCTTCATTTAAAATTTACAAATGTACTTCAGATTACATGACATCTTTTAACTCGTTAGTCTTTGTTGTGAAATATTGCATCTAACCTGAACCTGAATACCCCCTCATAGAAATAACCTACTTCTGAAATCATTACTACCTTTTCAACATATTCCTTTCAACATTTTATTATTCAAAAGAAAAGCAAATCATCTAATTTTGCTTTTGTTAGTTTCATCTAATCTGGCTTTCATAGTTTCATTTATATGTTATTGCTCTTGTCTCTATTATTGATAGTTTGCAGTCGACTGCAGTGCTGAATCTAATAACTGAAAAGTGTCTTTTTCGTGATGTACTGCATATTTTTTATTATTTCTTCAACCATGGTAAATACTAATCATGCTGTATATATGTCTGATAGATCTTTTGGACAACTTCATTGATAAGGAAACCACAAATCCTTCATGGAAGCTTTCTTTACCACATGTACTTGTGGCGACTATTACTTCATTCCTATTTGGATACCATCTCGGGTTTGTGCTTCCTTAGTTTCTATTTCTCCATGCCATCTCTTGGTTTTATGGCTTTAATTGGGAATTATTTAAATATTTCAGTTTTGATCCTTTGATTTTTGGGTTCTACAGAGTTGTTAATGAACCACTGGAAAGCATTTCTGTGGATCTTGGATTCAATGGAAATACCTTGGCAGAAGGTGAAAAATAAGATTCCAAAACCTGTACTTCGTTTGATACTATCATGTTATAGTTAAATTTCTTATAATTAGATTTTTTTGGGGTTGATTTCAAATGAAGGTCTGGTGGTGAGCATATGTCTTGGTGGTGCATTGTTTGGATGTTTACTGAGTGGCTGGATTGCTGATGCGGTGGGGCGACGCAGGGCTTTCCAGTTGTGTGCTTTGCCAATGATAATTGGTGCTGCAATGAGGTTATACTTTCAGATTCAATATACATTGTTTGATTCATTCTTTTTTTTTGTGAGGAATAAATGAGAATTTTCTTTGCAACTTTTCTTAGATTTTACATTGTTTTTAGTGTTGACGTTCTATTAGTTAATTTTAAAATTTGAATTTATACATTGTGCCTTTGCAAGGAGCATAATTAGTATTAGTCTTTGAGGTTCTTTCTATTGATAAAGCAAGTTTGTCCTTGTCAATTTCATGCTACTATAGTACAGCTAAGATATGTCGATATCTATTATCCATGTGATCAACAGAACTTAGTAAGGTTAACAATGTTCTATGATTTTATTCATGTGCTAGTACTCAGTTTTATTTGTTAACTTTCTAGTTTAAAGGTTGATCTCTTCGCTATTGTGGAAGCATAGAATATATCATTTATGGTTTCCACTGGGGGCTCTTCTCCCATTATGATATGGTCATGCTACCTTGTAAGTTATAGAAAAGAATATATATCCTTCATCTTTCATATATTCTTAAGTATATCCTAATGATAATGTTATAACAACAGAGAAAATCACCCATTTTATGAGTTTCAAAATCATAGGTGAAAAGGGTATTCTGTTAGCTGACCCTTAGGTTTGATTTTAAGGTGCACGACTTAGATTTCCTCACGGAAGTTAGTGTATATATATTATACTGGAGTCAGTATGCTTTTCAAGTTGCTTTTGCCGAAACATCTGACCCCTGTATGTATTTCTTTTCAGTTTGGTCAGCGAAAGTTTTTACATTTTAGTGTTTTATCTCTATGTTTTCAAGTATAAGTTCTTATGGCTAATAATCTCATTCGAAATTTTGAATATTCAGTGCAGCAACAAACAACTTGTTTGGCATGCTTGTAGGAAGATTATTTGTTGGAACTGGCTTGGGCTTGGGCCCTCCCGTTGCTGCTCTCTATGTGACAGAGGTAAGTAAATTGCCTCTGTTTCACTGGCAAAGATAAAAGTATAGTGGTTATTCATGTGATTGCTATCTTGAATGATAGGTTTCTCCCGCTTTTGTGCGTGGTACCTATGGGGCGTTAATCCAGATTGCAACATGCTTTGGTATATTGGGATCGTTATTTATTGGAATCCCTGTCAAAGAAATTTCTGGATGGTATGATATAACTCTTAAATTCATATTATGTGATATTTATACTTGATCTCTTTTATAATATGCCCTGAATTTGTTAACTCAGGTGGCGGGTTTGTTTCTGGGTATCTACCATACCTGCAGCTATACTTGCTCTGGCTATGGTCTTCTGTGCAGAGAGTCCACATTGGTTATACAAGGTTGACACCTAACACTATTTCATCTTGGACATCATCTCTTATTATGATTATATTTATAACTTGTTATATTTACGAACATAAAGTAAGCGTAGCAGAAATGAGGATGTTGCGTTGGATGTGTGGTAAGACTAGATGGGATAGAATTAGAAATGACGACATTAGAGAGAGAGTTGGGGTAGCACCTATGGTAGAAAAGATGGTAGAAACTAGACTTAGGTGGTTTGGGAATGTAGAGAGAAGACCTGTGGATTTTGTAGTTAGGAGAGTAGATCAGATGGATGGGAGTCAGATCACTAGAGGTAGGGGTAGACCTAGAGAAATTATTAGGAAGGAATCCCAATACTAGGATTCCTAATGTTAGGGGTCTAGAGATAAATGAGTTGGAGAAAGACATGGTTTTTGATAGAATACTATGGCATCATTTGATTCATGTAGCCGACCCTACTTAGTGCGATAAGTGCGATAAGGCTTGGTGGTTGTTCTATACTTGTTTGATTATCTTGAAATCTCTATGTTAATGAAGCTGTTAGTTTGTTGAAGTGCTCTCTATGTCTTTTTACATTTACAATTAAGTGCAAGCTTCATTATCTTGTAATCTACTGCAATGATCAAATACTCCAGAAAGTAAAAAGCCCTAAAGATTTTTTTATGCTGCATAATTAACCCACCCATGCTGATTTTTTGTAGCTAGTTTCTTTCTAGTGATGACAGTTAGAAATCAAAATGAAGTGATATCAAATGCAAATTGTTGTCCTACACTCTTTGGTTTGCTTATTTTATTCCTTCCCCTCTCCCCAACCACGCCCGCTTCTTTTAATCTCACCATATTTAATCGTCATAAAAAACAACGAGGAGTTTTCATAGTTCTTGAAGGCTTCTACTCACTTCTATGCATTATCCTTATTTCCCTTCTTAATAGAAGACAGTAGGAATAGTTTCCACAGTTAACATATTCTCAAGTCTCTTTCTAGCCTTCTTTGGCATGATTTGCAATAGTTCTTGGTTCTTATTAATTAGCAAGGCAATGTGTAGTGCATGGAAGTTTCTTACCATAAGTGTTCATCCCTGCATCTCTTCAACTCCTCATTCTTTTGATAGTCCTTGATCACTTCTCTCTGTTGTCATACAGCAAGGAAGAACTGCTGAAGCAGAAGCTGAGTTTGAAAGACTTCTGGGTGTATCCGAAGCAAAATTTGCGATGTCACAGTTATCCAAGGTAGATAGAGGAGAAGATACTGACACTGTGAAGTTCTCTGAATTGCTTCATGGCCATCATTCTAAAGGTATATAATTTTATGTCCATCTCTAGGATATTTGTGTCGTTGTGTGTATATGTCATTGTCGTTAGCTTGTCACTAGTTTCTTTAGGTATCCAAAAGTCAATTTGTATTCACGAGTTCGTTTTGCAGTTGTTTTTATTGGATCAACCCTATTTGCTTTACAACAGCTATCTGGTATAAACGCTGTGTTTTATTTCTCTTCAACTGTTTTTAAAAGTGCCGGAGTGCCATCGGATTTTGCAAACGTCTGCATAGGAGTTGCGAATTTGACAGGTACAGTTTCATGTTCATTCTGACAGTATTGAGTTGTTCAATCCTCAAATGCTAATTTTTTTTTTCCGCTTTCCTTAGGATCTATCATTTCGACGGGTTTGATGGATAAACTTGGAAGGAAGGTTCTACTCTTTTGGAGTTTCTTTGGCATGGTAAACTATGGATAGATGTTCTATTATTTTTTTTTCTTCCTTTAATAGCCCAGTTGTCGCATATCATCATACTAAGGGCGACTTTCACACACATCAAAATATGCATGTCAGGGACAAGTTATCCTTTTTCAAGTCCTGGCTTGGTGTTTATTGTAAAACTTGAAAAATATGAATGACTGTATTATTATTTTTATAATGAATATCGACAACTATGAGACATAATTAGAATTCCTCATGATTAGGAGCAAAAGAATAACACAGCTAAACTATCTATAGAAACTATATCTAATAATGGAGGAAAATAAATAAATGAGGGGACTATAGTTTGGATTGTCAACCAACACAAGCACATAACTAAGCATAACTGTGGGAAATTCCCTTTGTTGTGTTAGTGTTTTGATTATTTAAAAAAAAAAAGAAAAGATCAATATGGTCTTTAATCAGAAAACTTTTTTAATTATATATTTTTTGTACGGTATAGGCGATATCAATGATCATTCAAGCCACAGGAGCAAGTACACTTTTACCAACCGCAGGAGCTTTGTACCTATCCGTTGGTGGCATGCTACTGTAAGTATGCTGTTACTATGAATACAGATCTTGATTCTTGACAAATGCATCCGTAGTGAAAATTATGAGTAAAATTAAATTCATATTTGTAGAAATAGTGATGTGACATTTTCTTTGCTGGAGAGAAGTTTATTCTACTAACGAATTAAGGTCACTAGTAGATGATGTTTCAAAAGAGAATTTTTTAGGATGTTTTCATCTGATTTTTTTCATCTTTCACGCAGGTTTGTCTTTACATTTGCTCTCGGAGCTGGCCCAGTTCCGGGTCTACTTCTAACAGAAATTTTTCCCAGTCGAATCAGAGCCAAAGCCATGGCATTCTGTATGTCTGTTCATTGGGTAATTTCCTTCTGCTTACTTATATAATTTCTGCTGCGTCCTATTACAAATTCATTATAGTCTATGTAATACCGATACTTCTAATCAAAAGTGTGTCTGGTGTCCGACATGTGTCGGTGTCCATCACTGACACCTGTGATACATTCAATTAATTCATTTTTTTTCTCTTCAAATTATTAACAGCACGCGTCTAGTGTCTGTGTTTGTTTTCATAGGTTATAATTATATTTGCTGCACACCAGTTAGTCTAGATGAGTTTGATAGGTTCTGTTATATGGTTTTAATTTAATCTCTTGTATTCCAGAACTTTACCATGGTTAAATTAAGAAATGAAGCCTTCTAAAGTTTCTTGTAATCTTGTACAGGTCATAAACTTCTTTGTTGGGTTACTGTTCTTGCGTTTACTGGAGAAACTTGGTCCACAACTGCTTTACTCAATGTTCGCTACATTCTGCATCATGGCAGTAATTTTTGTAAAAAGAAATGTGGTGGAAACCAAAGGGAAATCACTTCAAGAAATTGAAATCGCACTTCTTCCCCAGGAATAGAGCTTCTTACAGAGTTCAATTCACTGCAATAATTTTGCATAATTTGGGCTATCATAGTTTCAGCTATGGTCATATACGCGTTTTGTCCATCTTGGTCGTCTACCTTAATAGTACAAGGAGAAGCTCAAGGTAGGAACTATGTATTGTTTAAGTGTAACATAGTACGAATAGGTTTAGCATATTGATACTACTAGCATCTCATGTTGGGGTTCAGTGATTCCATGTCCATGGATAGAGAAATCTGTACAACGAGAAAAATAATGGGGGAAATCCATGTTTTCCATAATATTTGTTAACACGTAACGTATGTATTATGTAATATAGTATTTTGCTAGGATTGTAATGGCTTGGATTTTGTCTTCAAAATGTCACTTCAAATTCTTGAAAACAATGTAATTCTCTAAGTATTATTGGGCTTATTCACTAGCGTAAGCAACAAAATCTATTGGTAATCAAAACCACATTATTTGGTGGAGTGGTAGCTTCCTCTCTCAGTTCCTTGCAAAGATTTCCATGGTTATTGTCAAGTCACAATTCACAATTCACAAATTCCATTTCGTATTTCAAGCAGTAATTTCTCAAATAATTCTTGGGAGAAATATTATTAACTTTCAAGAATGCAAAAATACTCTTTAGATCGTTCATGTGGTCTTTTAAAACAAATATACATGATGCTATCACCTGGCCTTTATTTCAACTCCAGGAAACTGAGAAAAAACCAGAGTCAAGAAAAGGTTGATCTAAATAAAGATTCAAATCATCCTAGAGAATTCAAGTTTGAATCTCATTGTTAATGAAAGAAATTTGTATGTGTAGATAATATATACCTAACACTAGTGAGTCATGAAACTCACCTAAATTTTTATCTATTAGCACATTTGGGTAACCCTGCATTGGTTGTGAGAATCTTTCATCTTTCTAACTATTGAGTTGCCTAACGTTGGCACTTGACAACACCACATAGTTCTACCTCAAACAATCATTCATAACTAGCAAAATATTCTACTATGCATGCTATTCTAAATTCTGTTTTTAACCACAAAAAAATAAAAATGAAAAATTCCAACCGCAGATTTCACAAAGTGAAGTCCAGCAAATAAAATACCAATAGAAATACACAAATACCAAATTCAATTCCATGAACATAATGCCCCCTGAATTCACTATTTTTGTACACATGAACAATAAAATATTGTCTATCCCTATAAATTGTCAAAACTTGATTTTGATCTCTACATTATAGTCTTAAATTTTTAAGAAAAGAGTGTATTATCAGTCCTCGTCCCCGAGACTAAAAAACAATTTTGCAATTTTAAGAACCAAGAACAAATAAAACCTTTGTGAAGACCAAAATCAACTTTTTCCAATTTCACAGGGATCATAAATATATTTAACAATAATTAAAAAAATTGAATTCAAGGTGCAATCATATCTTTGAGTGCCAAAGTCTTCAAAATTAGAATCACAATCCTTTAATTTGTTACCATGAAACCCACTTGAAGAATCCTAGTCTTGTCCATTTTTAGTTGAAGGAACTTTTAGCTGAGAAATAGGAACAGAAAGTGGTTCTTCAGAGAAGTACTTATCATGAAGTAACTCCGCCGCAGTGGCTCTCCTAGATGGATCATAACAAAGCAATCTTTTGACCAAGGAAACTTCATCTTGCAAGCAATTTGGCATGCATGCTTCAAGACCAATAGGGTTTTCCACCTTATTAAAAGCAATTCTTGCATAATCAGGAAGTTTAGAACAGCCATTCCAAGCTTCCTCATCGAGATTACCCAAAACACTAATGATTCTACTAATCTGATCAATATCACCTGTACCAGGAAACAAAGGCTTCGATGTTAACAACTCGGCAAAGGCACATCCTAATGACCAAAGATCAACCTCTAAACCATAATTTGTTGACCCATAAAGTAGTTCAGGTGCCCTAAACCATCTAGTTCCAACACATGATGTGAGGAAACCATCTAGTTTTTCATCCCTTTCTTCATTTGCTTCATACGGCAAAGAATTCTTCCAAGCATCATCATCGTCGTCGCTAGTTGTGCATGTTGCACGGCACGAGTTGTTACCGTCATACGTGTTGGTGTCCTTATCATCAGTGTCGTATGTGTGACTCTGAATTTTCAGCTCATCTAACACTCTAAAATATTCATCATGAGTCATTCTTTCCTCCTCGTCTTGATTTTCATATCCAGTTTGGTTTGCATCGTCTGATAAGGGAATAACATCATGAGGATGTTGGGATGAACTTCCATGATTTGTTGCATCAAATCCAGACTTCACAAGTATCCTTGCCTGAAAGAAGTAATCAAATAAAAAACATTCATAGTAGATCAGGAAGCCAATCCCTCTAAAAACAAAGAATCACCTTAGAATGCGTCAAAGTAAAATTAAACACAAGCAAACACACCCCAAAGAACACAATAAAGAGCTATATGCAATCCTTACTTACTATGATATAGCGTGTGTTTGGAAAACACTAAAATCATTGTGGGAAGTCACGGTGGACCAGAAACAATACATTGAAACTTCTAAAAATCACGGTGGGAGAACTCTACACTCATGGTGGCGATTTCCAATCACTCAACCAAACACACAATCATTATTTCTTCAATCTACATCCAGAATGTGGATCTGTACCAACAAGAGACCCAAACAACACATCTCCGTTCAAAACTTTAAGAGAACGATCATATGGATCATCTATCTTATATACTATTCATTTAACTAATTTCTAGTCGAACCTAACTTTTCACACTTGAGTTTCAACATATGATAGTGTATGTTTGGATTCACCGTGAATTTGGAGAAATCATAGTGTGCTACCGTGATTTTAAGAAAAACTATGCATTGAAGCTTCAGCCAAACTCAACGTGAATCCAGACATGCACTAAAACTGCAACATTCAGTGGAAACTAAGCTAATGCCACCGCAATAATCCACGATTAACCCAAATCACATTACACAAGCAAATTCTAAAATGGTACATTTTGAAACTTCAACCAAACTCAACGTCCCTCCAAACATGCACTAGGGTCATTTTTGGATAAACAACTTAATTTGCAGCTTATACCATAAGCGCTAATCATGTTAAGCATGTATGTATATTCTATTTCTATAACAATTAACAAAAGAGAAAATAAAGTTAAATTGTTTGTGTCTAAAGTATAAAACTGTTTTAATAAGCTATCTTGGGGAGCCTATGAAAATAAGCATAAAACAACTTCTAAACATGTCCTAAGCTGTTTTCATAAGTTCTTTGAAACAGTCTTATGAGTACATATGTTAGTAGATAAGCTCAAATAAGTCAACCCAAACATCCTAAAATTGCGTCATTCAATTAAAGATCAGCTATTGCCACAAAACTGCAATAATCCATGAACAACACAAAGCACATTACAAAAGCAAATTGCAAACAAAAAATATCAATAAAGTGAGTCAACTCTAACAATCTAGCAAGCACACACTCATAAAATCAAGTCATTGAAATCAAGTAGTTAATAAACTTCATTCAACAACAAATCATTCGGAAAAAATCGGGTTCAAATCCTGACTATAACAACTAACTATTAGTCAAACTTTACTTACCTCCCGATCTTAGTCTGAATTCAGAGTGCCCGAGAAACACACTCATAAAACCAAGTGATTTGTAGTTAATAAACTTCACTCACTAACAAATCATTTGAAAAAACCCGAGTTCAAATCCTAACTAAAACTATTCTTAATCAAACTTTACTTATCTCCCAAGCCAACTCCGGATTACCAGAGTCCGAAAAACACACTCATTAAAATCAAGTCATTTAACTCAAATAGTTAATAAACTTAATTCAATATCATAGAAAAACCCGAATTCAAATCCTGACTAAAACAATTCTTAGTCACACTTTACTTACCGACTGACCTAACTCCGAATTACCAGAACCCGATAAACAGACACTCATTGAAAAGCAAACAACATAAAACCAAACACAAAAATGAAGTAAAAAAACACAAAGATCAAAACTTTATCATCAAAACCTGTCCAAAATCAGCAATTTTCAAAACCCCATTATCCGAAACCAAGAAATTCTCCGGCTTCAAATCTCTATGAACAATCCCATTCCTATGACAATCATAAACCCCATTAACAATCTGCATCATCCACCCTTTCACTTCACCACCACCAAACCCCTCTTTGATCACAGCACCCAGATCACTCTTCAAAAACTCAAGAACAATCACTGCATCTTCATCCTCTCTCCAGAAGAATTCATGCATGAAAACCACGTTTTCGGAGCCCCGAAGAATGCGTAAAGCGGTGATTTCTCGTGATGCTGATTGGTGATCGTGGATTTCTTTCAACGCGACGGGTGTTCCGTCGGAGATACGGCGGCCGCTGTAGACGTCGGAGTAGGTGCCGGAGCCGATGTGGGTGATGATGGAGTATTTGGTTGTGATTTCGGGTCGGGTATGGATGCTCCAACTCTTTGTTGGAGGATCCATTTTCAATTTTCTCAAATATTAAAAAAAAGTAATTATAAGAATATGAAAATAAAAGAAGAAATTTTTGAGTTTTGGAGGATTTGTGTGAATGGTGTGTGACTTTCAACTTTTAACACTCTTTGATTTCTCTTTGGGTTTTCAACTCTTTATGTTATTGTTTGTCTTCCTTAGTGGCACATTTTGTTATTTTCTATTTTTTTCTTCTTAGTATTTCTAAATCATTATTTATTATTATTCAATTTAATTGATTCTATTAGAGTTATGTTATTTGAACATCCATTTAGATGACAACTTTTGTGACAACCAAAATTTTACAAAGAAAATGATGTATTTATACAAAAATCAAAGCAAATAAAGAGAAAAAGTAAAAACATAATGTGAATATAAAAAAGAAAGTTATCAAAATGGTTCTCATTCTATTAATGGTATAGGACCACACGATGTTATGAACTCATCAACTTTTTTTTTATTTGCCTAAATGTAAATGATTAAATGCTTGGTCAAATACAATGAGATTGGGTGTATCATGAAAAAAAATAGTTTTTCATTATTTCAAAAATTAAAGTTGGAATCTAGTTAGAAAGAATTATTCATACTTAATATTTGACAATGGTTATAATTATACTAATTCAAAGTAAGGTAGGGAGGAAGAAAAAAAAAAGTAAAATACTTGTATAAAATTTTAAAAAAACTTGGTCAAAGATGTAAACATGTGAAAATATGAGAGAATTATTTCTCAGACATATCAATCTAGAATGTGTGTTGCATGTCCCAAACAAACACCGTTAAAATTGATGAGCAGATTTGCAACGGAGAACAAGAAGAATTGCTGACTTATCCAAAACTTACATGTAGTGATCTTGTGAGTTTTAATGCTCATTGTCTAAAATAGACTGAACCAACCATAAAAAAAGTCACATACGAGCCATGCATCTTGCCTTTTGTCACATAAAAACGTAACTCTGTTTTGAAAACAAACAAATCTTCAAATACCATCGGATCAATTACCATCACCTAAGTAAAGTTAACACTAATGAGTCATTAAGAAAGTTGCGTATTCAAGATTCCCAAGGGTTATGGATCCCGTAAAGCTAGAAAGAAAGAAAAAAGATTTGTGGACTCTTCATTCGTCTCCAATAATCTGGGCTATCAACACTAAAATATTTTCATGTGTGTAATGACTCAGATGAACCGAGAGCAATTTTATTTTATTTTTTCCATTTTAAAAGGGAAAATAATAGACATTGACAATAGACCGAATTTATTTATAGATTAATTTTCTAATGTTATCATTTCACGTTTCATGGTGGCAAAAATCAAGGGAACTCGCTCCTACATGAAATTTGAGACATCAGACCATGGGAATATATCAGCGCCGATATATGTTGCCCAAATTTTTGGAGACAACCGAAGAACACGAGATGCTAAATTTTGTTGTAGTCTTGATGAGTCCAAAGCGGAAATATTTTAACAAACCATCCTAATAACTCATCAATTTATGGTGGTCAATGTTCCGATTGTCTTTTCCAACTTATTTTTTAACTCGACTATTTCTGTGTCAAAAGACATGTTTGCCTTCACGTGACATTTTCGGTTGGCTTATTCTATTTCAAACAATGAGAATTACAATAGAACTCAACAATGAGACCAATATACCAAAAAGTTACATAAATCACCGAATGTTCTCATTCTTTGATGTAAATATGCTAATCAATTTCAATAAAGTTTCTTTGGCACTCACAACTCACAACTCACACACATTCTAAATAAAAAACAGGATCAAATTGTCAAGCAAATATGATATCTTCGCTTATTTCGTTTGAAATTAGGATATAGTTCACAAAACAAAGTAGAACCCAATAAAAAAGTCATATAAACTTTTCACAAAAATGAATTTAGTACCATCATGATCTTTATTTTCCAACTTAGTTGCAACAAATGACTTTCAAGTCAAAATAATAACTAAATCAGTTCCACATAATAAATTCAGTCACTCAACAAGGCTGAATAAATTTTATGCTACTCAAAAAAAGATGCACACAACATCCCTTAAGACAATTATCAAACACTAGTGGTCAACACAATAAACGAAAAAACTAATCATAAGCTCAAAAACAGCACAACAAGACATCACATTAACAACCATATAAAATCAACAGTGAGGTTCCTTAAAAATTTAAGAAAAATCATAAAGATTGGTCCACCACTAGAGGAACACAAAGTTTCAAACTTTATCAAACTCCCAGACAAAGTTAGAGTACGTACTAACAAAAGAATATGAGTTTGAAGAATGAAATTTTTATTAAAAATGTGGAACATGCATGCATCAAGGTGTGTGTGACCGAGGGAAGGAGACAAAGACAATGTGGTCTCCTGTTAGGTGTGTATCCATGAGAGAGAAAGAGGTGGATTTCTAGGTTTTGTGAGGGTTTCTTTCTTTGGAAGTTATGAGAAGTGAGTTTTAAAAGAGAAGTGAGGGTTTTATTTTTATCTTTGGTTCCTTTCTTCCGCCTCCTCCTTAGAATGTGACAAAATTGAAAAGGTTGTTATTGCAGCAGAGATAAAAAAAAATGAAGAGAAATGTAGAATTATGGATTAGTGCCAAAATTGGTTGCATCAAAACGGAAAAAGGAAAATGTAATGGTAAAGAGAAATTGGATGATACTCATAATGACTAAAGCAGTTAGAGTGCTCGTGATAGAATTAGAGGGTGAACTTAGTCCTTTTTTTTTGCAATTCTAATTTTTAATAATATTTTTTGTATAATTTTTTTAAATCTAAGATTAATATATAAAGGTATTTTTTTTATGGATTTTATGAGAAAATTAAGGATGATGGAAAACCTAAAATATAACATATTTTTACCTACTTTTTGAACTTTTTTATTTGAGCAGACAAAATTGAAGTACTACATGAACATAAAGCAAAGAAGACAAGACACATTCATTTGAGAGCCAAATTTAAAGCAACATTAGAAAACTTTTTAGAAAGAAAGAGTGTTCTCTTAGGTATGCTTGTTCTGTTGAGGTTTTTAAACACATTCATCACATAAGTATCATTCACTACAAAAGTTTAACTAATTCAATCTCAAATTAGTCATCTAGCGTACATAATTAATCCAAGTGATCATAGTGCATACACTTCTATGGTTTTCGTCAAAAATCAACAATTTAACCTTTCTTTTTCTTCTTTTATAAACTAAAATGTGTGCATTTCTTTAATTCATAACATAATGTTTCGTGGGATACAACAAAGCTAAAATAATAAATAATTTAATGTTGAGAAATGCTAGCAACACCACTTTCTAACACATACTTTTCAACACACTCTCTTTGATTGGTTAAAATTCACATGGGACCCACAAAAAGTATATAGGACTCACATGATTTGGTGGGACCCATGTGAATTTTAACCAATCAAAGAGGGTGTGTTGAAAAGTGTGTCTTAGAAAGTGCGTTGCTAGCATTCCTCTTTAATGTTTGTTATTGAAATAGGTTAATAGCTTCTGAAAAAAGAAGTTGAAATAGCGAAAACAATATGACATTTATCGCTATTTCAACTTTTTATAACAACAAAATCTATAAAAACAACACAAACATTAATTCTGAAAATTAGGTTTTACAATTACATGCTCTGATGTTCATATTTTGAGAATAATTTTCTGTAGATCAGAAAAATAACATATAAAAACTGCAGTTATGTTTTGTGTTTATTCCCCTAAGTTCTTTACTAAACACACCCCTACTAAGATTTGCTTAAAATGGAAGCGTTGTTTATTTTTCCTTTCCCTTTAACACGGGAGAGGATTCGGTGCCTTTGGCTTCGGTGCCTTTAACACTGAACCAGTTATATCAAGACCAACCTCTAATTTCAATTCAATTCACGAGAGTTTGCTGCACCATGTTTCACACCAAAAACAAGTAGCAATAGTTGTAAAGTATCTACTCACCCTTCAAATACAATCTCATTTCGATCCACAAAAGTTCCCTTGTCTGTTTCAACCCAATTGGAATTGAAGAACAAGAAAGAGGTTAAGAGGTTCATAACCGTATCAATTACGTTAAAGTATAACTCATGAATCTTGGTAATCCGCAGTAGTTTATGAAATAATGAATTATGTTGGTAATCAAATATGTAAAACATTTACCTTCAAAAACAAGTATAGTTACGTATATAATTATATGTGCCTAGTTTAATTAATATGATAATAGTTTAATTACTATGATAATATGTGAATTCTTAATCTTGAGAACAATATGTGTAAGAGGATTTTTCTCTTAGAAATCGTTTGTTGGGCCTAACACAACCTCATAAAACCGGTTTATGAGGTGAGAATTGCCCCCACTTATAAACACATTGACATGCCATCACATATCCGATGTGGGACTCTTAACACACTCCCTCACAACCAGCACTATTGAGTTTGGTTCGTGGACATAAATGGTGGGTGGGCTGATAGCGGTAACCTGATAGCAGGTGACCCAATGGATCTTGGAGAGGTTCTGATACCATCTTAGAAATCGTTTGTTGGGCCTAACACAACCCCACAAAACCGGTTTGTGAGGTGAGAATTGCCCCCACTTATAAACACATTGTCAGATCATGTCCTATCCGATGTGAGACTCTTAACATTTTCCATGCTTAGCACACCGGTATGGTTGGAAACATCAAAATACCTTTTTTTATATAAATTCTATTTTATTGAGTTTTACTCACTATGTTTTGAGATGATGTTTCCAGATTTATCTTGACATTGGAAGGTTGAAAAGTATGTCTGAATTAATCGTCAACAGTTCAATGTGCAGTCTTGTCGTTACCGGATCACAGTCGGAGTCATATATTAGAGTGTAGTTTTTCATTGTTGAAGTGATATATTGATCATCTACTAGATGTATCAAATGTTTTTGGAAAGCATTCTAGTTCTATCAAAATTTTAAGTTTTCAAAAAAGTTATTTATGTTACAATTACCAAATTCAAAGTGGTTATTACATTTTTGTATATAAACAACTTTCTTTTGCTCATTATTTTAAAAATCTCATTGCCCATGGTGAAACAAACGTGTTCCAAACATGCACACGATGCTATTCAAATAAAAGTTTTTTGGGCCTGTTGAAGTTGGTTTTGAAGTTCTTTGTAGTTTGTTGTTAGTTTCATGTCGCTCAGGTTTTCAGACTGTTGTGTATAAATATGTTTGAATACCCTCTTTTTTTGAGCTAGCTTTTGAGATGAGATTCAAGCCTATTTAACCAGGCCAACCTGCCGACATGTTCCAAGTGACATGACACACCCACACCACACGCCAAATAAAAAGGTAACATTGGCATTGAGAGTTAAGTTAATTCAAATAAAAAAACAATGCCCCAAATAAAAATGTAACATCAACATTGAGAGTTAAGTTAAGTTAAATAAAAGAATAATGCTATTAAAGGGAGAAAATAAAATACATGGGTGAAAGGCGTCAAAACTAGCAGTAGCAAGATAAATTTTATGAAGCAAAATAATATCTCTTACTTATCCTTATTTATTAATTTTGTTAAGTCTGCAGCAACTTAATTTAATATTTTCCCTCTCATTTGCTTTATTAGGTTAGAAGTAATTTAGCCTAACGAAGACAATTTCCTTTGACTGTATTATTTGCAATGTCAATTAACAAAAGTTAAGGGCAGTCGCTTAAAATGTTGGTGTATATCTACCAACACCTGTATTTTCTCACGGACAGTTGTATGTTGCTGTTTCAAGAGTTCCATCCAAAGAAGGACTAAAGATATTGATCAATGATGAAGATGGCGAAGATACCAATGTAACGTCTAACGTCGTATATGATGAAGTATTTCGCAATGTGTGATGAAACTACATGCCAATGTACTAAAAATTTCATATTTCTTTTACCGAATTATTGATAGGATTACCGGATTTTCTTTTATAATATTTTCAGATTTCATACATTTTATGAAGTGTTTTATTCTGTCTACTATGGATTATCACGTGTTATTTTTTTCACCGTTACCAATTATATATTACATTTTATGATTCGTATGTCAATCCCTTTACAATAAACCCGTGCGGAGAACGGGTCAAAAATCTAGTAAATGTTAATCTGTCTCGCTATACTTAACCTAATTTTAACCTAATTTTTCCCTCTCTTTACTTATAAATGTTAACTCGTCTCGCTATACTTAACCTAATTTTAACCTAATTTTTTCCTCCACACTTTCGCATTTAATGTTTATCTAAAGTAAAATAAAATTATGTTCCTAATTAGATGCTATTTTTTTGGAAAGGAATAACCGTTAACCCGTCTCGCTATACTTAACCTAATTTTTCCCTCCATACTTTTGCATTTAATGTTTATCTAAAGTAAAATAAAATTATGTTTCTAATTATATGCTATTTTCTTGGAAAGGAATAACCGTTAACCCGTCTCGCTATATCTCTTACTTATAAATATTAACCCGTCTCGTTATACTTAACTTAATTTTAATCTAATTTTTCCCTCTCTTACTTATAAATGTTAACCCGTCTTCCATATGACCTGTGTGTTAGCACGGGTTGATGGCCTAATTACTATATATTTTGAGATAACCTCTTTTGAGAAAGAGGAAAACCCTAGGGCAGCGGAGAATTAGACTATAAATATAAAAATAGGGCACCCATTGCTCATAAAAAACAAATCAATATCGATCGATCTCTTGTTCATCTTCTTCACAAATTCACGAATTAGCCCTTCAATTCAACAGAAAGGATTCAATCATGGATATGTCTTATCAACGAGGGTGTCGCTGCCAAAAGGCTCCAATCATCCTATCTAAATATCGACCGTGCCGGTGCCGTGAGGATGAGTATAAGGATAGACTGATAGTCTCGATCAAGTGGGATAGGGTGGAAACATACCCCTACAATAACAAGAAGAAGGAACCCAACAACAAAGAACTGCCGCCAATCAAGTTGGTGTTACTATCTATACTATATATAAATAAAACTACCCCTTTCGACATTTTTGGGTTGGATTTTTCTTTCCAAAAATACTCTCAATTTTCAATACAAATAACACATGTAACAAATAGATAAGAATAAATTTAAATATTAAAAAAAAAGACATTTTTTCCTTTTATCATTTAAAACTCTAACAAACTAGATGAGTATATTTATACTTACTTTGTTTATCATTCCAATTATACCCTTAAACAACTTCTTCTATAATAAAATTGTTGTTGGTGTCATTAAAAAAATAAATTAGATTATATATTTTTTTGTTATACTGTATTATTGACGGTGTCGTTGAAATATATAATCATGGTTAGTTTGATTTTTTATAACTTGAAAGCAACAAACATTTATATTTTTTTAGTTTCAATCAAAATCAAAATTTTATAAAAAAAAAACACCGTTCATAATTTTTAAACGTTAGCGCAACAAAAAAAGTGATAGTAAAAGATAAGGATTTTTGTTATATTTGTTATTGAAAAAGATAAATATTTGTTGAGATTGTTACATTTGAAAGTCGTAAATATCTATATTGTTGATAATATACACGCGTTATAAAAATAACGAGAGAATAGAATTAAAAAAAAAAATATAATTTAATAAATTAAAAAGGAAAAGAGAAAGAAACAAGAAAACCCTAGGAGAAGGGTGAATTAGAGTATAAATATAAAGATAGGGCATTCACAAATTCAATTCACGAATATGTTTTCTCAACGACGGTGCCGCTGCCAAAAAGATAGGGCACCCACAGCTCATAAGAATCAAATCAAAGGATTTCGATTAATCTCTTGTTCAGAAATTCAGGATCCATCCGTTGTTATGTATTATCAACGACGGTGCTACTGCCGTGATGATGATTTTAAGGATAGACTGATCAACAAGAAGGAACCCAACAGCAACGAACTGCCGCCAATCAAAGAATTGAAGAACCTTAGCTTGGAGGACGAGGAGAATAAGAAGAATCATCGTTCTTCTTCTTCTTCTTGAGACAATCAATTGTACTTTTTTCTTGTTTTTCTTTTTCAAAGACCAAGAATAGTTGATTTCATGGCTGATATTAGATCTTTTACTTTTTGAGCAAAATTATGTTTCTTAAATTTTTTATACTTATATTTTTGTGAGATTCATGGTTATAAGATTAACTAGTTGTTTTAAAATACACTATTGATCTTCTTGTCTTACGATTATTTCTGCAAGGATTGTTTCTTTGCGAAGGTTTTCCTCATTACCATAATTTTGTTTTTAGAAGGTTGCTAATATCTTGATTTCAATCCTCAATTTAGATTTTTTTTTTTATGTTGATTATTTATACATATTCGGTGAACTTGAAGATAACTTTGCTTCGTTTCGGATTGTGGAATTCTTCATATTTCATGTTCTGTCTTCTCAATTCTGATGATTATAGCTTTCCACTTTTCTTTTTCACGCTTGCTTGTTACTAAATGTTAGTGTACAATTTTCCATACACCATTTAAATGCTTCCATGCATATTTCCTTTTATCTTGTATTGTTGTTGTGGATCTTGAAATCATATAACATAAATTTTAATGTGAGTTTTGTCACTTCAAGAACATCCTTGTGTAGTTTGTGATACAAGTTCTTCCATCATGATTCTTTAGGTATGAATCTTCATGGTTGGTTTCAGATTTGATAGACAAGAATTTTAAGCGTTTAAATGAACCGCATATTCGCTCCATCTTCTCTAAGGAAGCTGCTGCTAGCATTTTGAACACTCCTTTGTTCAACTCGGTGCAAGGAAGATAGGTTAGTCTAGAAACATGAAGAAAAAAAGAAGGTACATTGTCGTTAAAAGCGCTTAGATCGTGCACTTGTGATATCTTTACTAGCAATAACACTAACATCATAGTATTTTGTGTAAAAGTTGCATCCCTACTGAATTCAAACTCAACAAGCAAGGCATTATATGTCCGGACAATTATGTGTTGTGTGAAAGTGAGATAGAGGAAAATTACCATCTCTTTTTGTGTGAAATTGTGGAACGAAGAGTTTTGAGCAATGGCATGTTATTCAATATCAAGGTAGCATTAAACTAACATGAAAGATATAATCTATGTAGTGCTGCACTCACCGTCAAACAAAGAATGTGCAAGATTTCTCGCAACAACGGAACAACAAGGTTCGAGGTAACTTGGTGGACACAAACAACATTGTTATGGTACGAGCCAGCAAGTTGTTACATGGTTGGTCTTCAGCCCAATAACGCAGAGAACCACAAGACCGTAATGGTTTACGGGAAGAGGTGACAAAATGCAATGTCGATGCTTCTTTGTCTATCTCTCAAAATAAAGTAGGAATTGACATATGTTTAAGGGATGACAAAGGGCAGTTCATACTCGCCGGCACAGAATGGTTCCCACCTTGTATAGATGTGGAAAAGGTTAGGCTATAGGCCTTTTACATGCTTTGCAATGGGTTCAAGAGCTACGGTTGAGCAATATGGATTTTCAGCTTGACTCTCAAACATTGGTAACCAAGTTCAAAAGCCAAGGGAAAGACTTGTCGGTGCTTGAAGCTATCATATCTGACTGCAAATGCAGACATGGTTCTTTTATTACAAACTATCGCATTGAGTTTACTAGTACACACAAGTCATTGAGACGGCACACATGTTAGCAAAGATGGCCATATTTTATGTTAGTTTTCATATTTTTATTGATGTATCCACTTGTATTCGTACTAATGTGTTAGGTGTAATATAATGATGTCGCAAGTAATTGGGTGATGTGATAATAGAACCAAGTCGAAGAAGTTGAGACTTCAAACTTTTCATTTTAGGATGTCAAAAACTAATTAAATTGATTTTAAGATTTTTTTTTTACAAAAATTGATTTTAAGCTTTAATTACAGGAAAAATGAATTTTAAACCATGGGTGCATTGTCACGTCATCAAGTCACTTGCCACTTCATCATTCCATGTGGCATATCTTGGAAAATATTTGACATTTTAAGAGAACCTGAGTTTTATTTCTAAGAATAACAATTTTGTATTACGTTTTACGCATCTCCTGGCCAAACTCCAGAATACTAAGGTATCTTGTGACTTGTATTTCGAGCTTTTTAAGTTATATTTGAGCAATGTGACTTTTAGATTTTGATGATAGATATAGAAACTAGAATCTCATTTCAATGTTGTTGGATCTTCTTCCATTGATGATCAAGATATTGACTTTTTAGTTATATCATGCG
>Ga0315913_1002041_pt1 | contig 23214 bp, 12 predicted proteins | sample MpolsnodulesMG_FD_207736 | JGI IMG/M metagenome (GOLD analysis project Ga0315913, IMG submission 207736) | Medicago polymorpha root nodule microbial communities from Los Angeles, California, United States - small nodules | ecosystem: Host-associated > Plants > Roots > Nodule | place: USA...
ATATCAAAGAATTGATGAAAAAAGAAAACTATCTTTGCATCTATGAGCAAATTTTTGGAAGATCAAGAAGCTGCTGCAATTAATTAATTGATTAACAACGTTGCAGCACTCCCTAATCTCACCTTCAGAACCAGTCAACAACCCATATGCACCTTGGCTTTGGCAAACTTTACTTTCCAGATCGCAGCATGTCTGGAATTTTTTAACACTTTTCTCCATCTTCCTCTTTGAAAAAATATTAATAAATTAAATTGTAAACAATTTTGTCGGGTTCCTTTTTTTATGCCTTTAAGACCAAAAAGTTGCTTTTAGGTAGCCAGTATTAGATCTCAGCCATTTAATTTAAATACTAATATATCTATGGATAAGAACCCAACTTTTCCATGGTGGGAAAAAAGAGTCCGTTCCCATAAAAGGCGAGACTAGTCTGCTTATTATCTACATGTGTGAGTTACACTGTGAGTGATAAACAGTATTTTGTACCACGGGGATTGGAAACTCCTAATCAAAATATGCCATATCTATTAAGTTTTGTTGATATGGAATATGTATCATTGCATATTTACTTTTTGTTTGCAGGATAATGAATAGAGAATTAAATATATATATAAAAAAAAAAAACAGTATAAGCTTCAATGGTGTAAAGAAAAACATATCTGATCAACGAAATTTTACCAAAATTTCAAATTGATGGAGTATTTGACAATAATTGATGTTGATATCAACTATCGGTGTAAATATCAACTAGTAGTGTAAGCCTTGAGCTTTCGTCACAAACCAGAAACAATAGTTCTTCGAATTCAATTTGTGCATCGATTGCCATTGTGTCTTTCTGTGTAAGCCTTGCGCTTTCGTCACCAACCGGCCCTTTTTTAAGTTACTTTTGTTTAATGCCTCAGAAAAAGTTAACATTTTGTTTAATTCATTTTATTATTAATAATTCGGTCTAAATATTTAGTGTTGAAGACTAATTTGCATCTTCCATTATGTAAAATTTGTTTTCCCAATTTTATTTCTTATTACCTTTATTTTTCATTATGGAGTTAGACAGTTAGTACAAGATACAATACAATACACTTTGTCAAAAAAAAAAAAAAAAGATACAATACATGTGCATTGTACGGGTTTATTTTTATTTAATTTAGGAATATTTATAAAGAAAGTTTTAGAATATATACAGTAAATTGTTATAAATTAACACACATACACGCATATTCCTTTGAAAATCTACTCATATATTGCTTAGTGGGACAGCAATTTTCCTCTCACTTAGTCTTACAATCAACCCTTTGAAGCCATTCATTGTGATCTTTGGGTTCTCTCACCTTTCACTTTCTCTTGTAGCTACAACTATTACATTACTTTTGGAGACACCTTTACTAGTTTACATGGATCTATTTTTAGAAGCAACAGTCTGATGCTCTAAGTGCTTTCAAACAATCTCATGTCTTCCTTACGCATCATTCATCGTATAAATTGATATGGGCTATATATAATCTTTAAGCTGCAGAAAAATGTAAAATTGTCTCTATTCATGTGGTATATTAGTGAACCCGTGCATGTTTGGTTGAGATTTGACAAGAATTGATTCGGAATAAATTGAATTTGTAGAATTTATTCTAACTAAAAATGAGTTGATGGTAAAGTGGTTTGTTTTTTGGTACATTCATGTAAAAGTGAGTTGAATCACGGTTGACGGCCATGAACTTGTGTTTGTTGTTTACGAACCTGAAACCATACATATGATTTAAAACTATAACCAAAACTACTTTAAAAACTGCTTCTCTTTCTCTTACTCTCAGTCCTCATTCTTTTCCCAAAGTCTTTAATCTTCTCCTGGGAGCTTACCAACGTGAAAACATTTATCCCACCTTTCGTCATAACTCTACCTCCTGCAGTGTACATAGAAACTAAATTTGTGAATATCAAAATCATTGCTGTAAGGCCACAAACTTTGAAGATGTCCAAAAAAACTTGCCTCATCATTGTCACTTAGGTCATCAAGACAATCACTGTCGTTGAGGTTATCAAAACAAAAATAGTCCGGCCATTCCTCATAAGTACTCATATCAACAGTAGAGCCATGGCGACCCCAAGGACAAACCCAAGAAACTTCGGATTCTAAGCTCTCTACTTCTGACTTAGCAACTTCTTCTATTTCGTCTTTTGAATGGGGCTTCGTAGCTACCTCTGTTTATTTATTGTTTTGATCAAATAAGAAACGCAAAGGTGAGATATTTCAATATGGCTGAAAGTTAAAAAAGAAAAAGACAAGGCAAAAACATAAAAGAAGACAAACAAAACAACTAAAAAAATATTAATAGAGAATGAAATGAGCTCAATTCTTCAAGTCTAGCAACAATAACAAAATAAACATAACCAAACGTTGAGTAAAACTTACTTTCTACTTCTTGTATCTCATCAAGAAACGGGTTGGTTGTCACATGAGAATTTTCCTCTATGCTCTCTACTTTTTGCTTCTTAGCAACTTATGTTTATTGTTTTCATCAACCAAAGGGTGAGAATATTTTAATATGGCTGAAAGTTAAAAAAGGAAAAGGACAAGACAAAACATCCAAATGCATACTGTAATTCTTTTTATGAAGACTATAAACGAAATTCAGAATATTTATAACACCAAAAACTTATTTAACCGAAAAGAATCAAGAATTAAAAGTTAAAACATACAATTGGTTTATAAAATGAAAAAGAGGGATTTGAGTTACCTATGATTGAAGAGAGAATCGGGTGATGGCAAAGTTCCTTTAAATTTGTTTCCTTATGAATTAATATGGCTGAAATTATAAAAAGGAAAAGGTCAAGGCACAATAGACAAAGGCATACATCAAAAGCCAAAAACGTAATAGGAGAAAGATATAGAGAATGAAATGGGCTCATTTTTCCAAACTTATGTGCATGTTAATACTAAAATCAAGAGGTAGGATTTACATTTTCATAAAGCAGTAAAGGAAAAAGAATTGTATATCGCATGATTTCAAAATCTAAATCATAACAAATGGATTAACAGCAAAATAATTCAACTGCAAAGAATATATTAATACAACATTGAGTAAAACTTACTTTCTGCTTCTTGCATTTTAGCAAGAAACATGTTGGTTGTCACATGAGGTTTTTCCTCTATGTTGTCTACTTTTTGCTTCTTCGCAACCTCTGTTTATTGTTTTGATCAAATAAGAAACCGCCAAAAAGCCAAAAACATAATGAAAATGGACAACACATAACAAAAAAATACGATTGGTTTATAAAATGAAAAATAGGTGAATTGAGTTACCCATTTACGATGCTTGTGAAATGACGTGATGATTGAGGAGAGAATGAAATGAGCTCAAAGTCTAGCAACAATAGCAAGATAAACATAAATATTAACACTAAATCAAGACCTAGCATTTTCTTAAAACATTAAAGCAAAAAGAATTGTATCTCACATGGTTTTAAAGTCAAAATCTAATTCATACATGATGGACCGAGGGCCCGTTTCAAATAGTCTTTATAAAAATCGTTTTTGAAAGATGTCACTTTGAAAAAATATGTAATATTTACTATGTAAAATCTCTAACCATGAATATTTAAGTTAGTGAATGCAAAAATCTCATTTTTAACTTATGTCAAATGAATTTGAAATAACTTTTACTATTTTGAGTACATTTCTAAAAAATCTATTTTTAGAAATACAAAGAAAAATCCATTTTTTAAAAACCTATAACAAACAAAGTAAATTTTTGGAAATTTATAACAACCTTAAGTAAGGCACAATTCAAAGTTACGAAGCACAGATACCGACACAGACACCGACACCGAATATGACTATACCGCTAATTAATTCAGAAAATCACAATTCAGTGTGACTATGTGTCATTGCCGAGTCAGAAACATCCCTCAAACATAGATTCAAAGGTGTCCATATTACAGAGATTCAAAGGTGTTAAACCTAATCCCTCAAACCGGCTTAAACAAAAATCCGAAAAGATTTGAATATTTCCAACAATCACAGAACAAATTTGAACGTCAGTGTGAGTGATAGTTAAATTTCTCAAAATTATGTTGCTGCCCTCAATTAAAAGGTTTTAAACCCTAATTCCTCAAATCTAAGAAAATTCTAAGCAGCACAGTAAAGATTCAATTATCAATCAAACTAAATTCGAAAAAGAAAGAAAATACCTGAATGGTGGAGAACGAACGCGATATGCAACAAAAAAATGGGACAAGACAAGTATAAATCTACAAAAATGGGTTAGTTACCAAATGTGCTATTTATCAAGAGAAATTCGAGAAAGTATAGAAATATTGTTTTAAAAAAATTAAAAATTAATTAGCGATGGCCTATATAAAAAATCACTAACATTTATTTATTTTTGGTTACAACACTAAATTTACTTAAACAACAATTACTAACATTTTCCATAAAAAATTAGAATGCTAACCATTACTTTTGGGGCATTGATTAAAGTAATGAAATAAGTAAGTTTATAGCCAAAAGTGGTGTAAGAAAGAAGGAAAGACTTGTATTTCTAAAACAAAGTTTCTATTGATGGAATCCTTAATCATTACCCTTAGGGCACCGGTTAGCGAAACCCAAAAAACAATTACTAGTACTAGTCTTTAATAAAATATAGGAGACTGTAATGTTCTACAAATTTTTCCTTTTAATCATGTTTGTTTGTTTGTTTTTTTTGACATAAACCAGGAATTTCATTAATGATTATTGAAATCCTTACGCAGAAAAGGGTAGATTTGGTGAGGGGAACTCTCAACCCAAACTCTACATCCTATTGATTTAGCTAAAACAACTAGATTGTGAGCAACAAGATTACAACTTCTTTTAACAAAAACAATATTACAGTTACTCATTCGGGGCATAATGTCTCGACAATCTTGGATGAGGAAGTCTATGGCTGCAACACGATTCCTTCCTCTGAAACAAAGAACAACCGTTTCTGCATCTGTCTCAACAGTCAGGTTGGGAAAATTCTGCTCCACTGCCCACATAAAATACCACCTAATTCCCAACATTTCTGCCATCAAAGGTGATACCTCTGTCAACTCTTTGCGCGTTGCCGAAAATAGGACATTGCCACTGTGGTTTCTGGCAATAAAGCCCCATCCTGTGCATTAATCATCTTATGTGGCATCATCACAAGTTAAGAAAAAAATGGTGATGCAGCGTCTTCTGCACTAAAATCCCTCATTTGTATTAGGGGTCATCTTCACCCCATAAATAATCTGGAAATAAAAAATGTCTAATCAAATGTTGCAACTGTTCGTGTGTTCGTCCAGTTGGCACATACGACAATGCGAGGTATCATGGTAGTGCTGTGTTTGTAAAGACATGGGTGCTTAGTGCAAATTTGAGGGTGCAACTTAATGGGGTTGAGAAAGATTATGCATATTTGAATGATCACTTAACTGAAAAAACATGTCAGAAGTTTGTAAAAAAAATTATTCCCAAAAAAAAATTGCAAAACATAAATTTTTAGAGTTGAAATTATTCAACTCTAAAAACAGTTTAAATTATTTCTGTTACTTGAAAAACACTTTTAATGATCTAAACTTAAAACCATTCCGTCAATTAAAAAAAAACAACCTAAACTTAGTCTATGTTTGGTTTAGGGTTCAACCGTGATTTTACTTTAAGAGATCTAAACCTTGAAGCCGAACACCCCTAGACCTAGTCTATAGTTAGAATCGCACATGTAGGTTATATAGCCCCAACATTTTGCGACTCAATAAACGTTGGAATTTCAAGAAAATGAGATTAATATTTGATTCAATATTGAAAAATTTATGAAATGAACAGAACTGAGTTTTTATTAAATTATATTCTTGGATATAAAAATTCATGGGAATAGAAAAAATATTCCAAAACGAAGAGTGGGATAAAACATTTCTTTAAATTATCTCGGAATAAATCTCCCATCCTTGTATTCTAAGGAAAGTTATTCCTAATAAATCAAGTAAACATGAAACAAACCCCATTCAATTCAACGTTTTTAGATATATACTAGTTTAGAAAGAAAGTTACCTTGTAAGACAAACAAATTGGTACACCTTAAACAAAATGAATAAACGTCTAATCTAATTCACACCCATGTTAGATCTCAAAAAGATCAAACCAGAACCATGATCGCTCTACTAAGCAGTAATACATTAACCATTCAAAATTGTTCTACTAAGCAGTAATACTTTAAACCTTCAAAATAAATGTAAACTTTAGGCCAAAGTATTATAATGCTACCATGGACGAATAAAAACAAGCTCATCAACACAAGAAAAACACTTGGCTACTAATCTTTAGATTGACAAGCATCAAAAGAAACTATCAGGTGTTCGCAGACAACGAAAGGAAACAACAAAGGTATTTGCTCTAAAATGAAGAACAGCAAACAATTAAAATTATCTCAGATAGAACACAAAATAGAAGTTTAACTAGAGTACAACCAATGTAGATCTCTGCAAAATCAGCTAAACTTAATTTAAAGAAGCTAGCATCAAGCAAAAGCTTATAGCTTAACTTTCAGTTTGTTCCCTCAACCTCCTGATGGTGCTCCGAACAGTCACGGCACTTGCAGTGCTGTCATAATAATGAGAACAAAGTCATGAGACTGACCTTTCAGATTTGAAAAATAAAACATTTAGAAAAGGAATAAGAAAAATTACTTCAAAGTGTAAGCTCCGCCTGCTTTCACTTTACCGCAATCCTTGCATCCCCATATTCCTACAGCCTTTCTCTTCACAGCATACTGCAACAAGTAATTGAGCATCAGAACTTGGCATTTTGAAAAGGCTAGATTAAACCTACTAAACTAAATACTTAGATATTTGACAGATGATATACAACATTACACAAGGCCTACCTTTCCACAAAACTCACAGAAAAATTTGCTGTGCTGACTGACTTCCATCTTTTTAATCTGCTTACGCAAACTAGCACCATAACGGGTACCTAATATCATACAATAAAACCAACAAATTAACTCTCAGGAATTAAAATATCCTTGAAGAGTTAGAAATAAATCTAAATTATATCTTACGTAAAACAAGGAATAGTGCTCTACAAATACAATTCATGAATTGGGTAATAGTTCAGGAAAATCAATTTTCCCCCAAAATATCAAACCAACTAAAATGTAACTACCTAGGGCCTGTTTGGATTGGCTTATTTTTTAGCTTGTGAAAAAATAGCTTATGCAAATAAATAAGCTTTTATGTAATTTATAAGTTCTCACTAATGAGAAATGAAACTTCATAAACTGTTTTAACATAAACTACCTTACATAAAATATTATTTATTTGCATAAGCTGTTTTCCACAAACTCAAAAATAAACCAATCCAAACAGGTCTCTATACAAAAAAAAGCAGCAGCTCATCCCACTAAGTGGGGTTGGCTACATGGATCAAATTAAGTCATAATGTTGGTAAACATATACACAGATATGCATATATCTATGTATAAGAGTGCAAAAGAATAGTTAACATGTCTTGAACATAGTTATTTTCTAGAAAATTTTGATAAGATTAATTATCTAGATCTTAACAACAATACATAGATCATTAATCATCCCATCATAAACTAACAACATAGAATAACATAACAGCAGCAAGAAAATGACAGTAACGAAAACACAAAGACATACCGTATTTGCCAACGATGCCAGCCTTCTTTGTTCTCTTAGTCTGCAAAAAAAATAAAAGCATAAATAAATATCAATTACAAATCGGAGTGAACAACAAAAAATTGAAAATTGAAAGAAATGTTGAGAAAGAGTACCATTTTTAGCTATGGAGTGGCAGCGGTGGAATGCAACAGGCAGAGAAACCCTAAATCACTATCTCGCTCTTTTTATAGAGATCCGCGTTGGGTGAATGGGTGGGTATCTTAGTCGGTCGGGTACAGATCCGATTGATTTCCTTTCTATTTGATTGTGCAGTTGGGCTGATCGGGTACTAGGTTTTTTTGGGACATATGCATTATGATTTCCTTATTTCAAAAAAATTAAGTCTTTTTTTTTTTTAGAGAAAATAAATAAATAAATTAAGTCTCAGTCCTTTGTTCTAAAATCTTATTTAACTTTTTTTTGGGACATCTAATAAATATTTTTTGGAATTTTGATCATCTATAACAATTTTATAGCGTGTCATAATCAATCATAATGTGACATTGTTTATTAGACATATTTTACTGACATGAACGTTATAGGCGACGTAATAAATATTGGGTTAAATATGTTTTAAGTATTTATATTTTGCGCCGCTTTAAAGAATAGTCTCTACATTTCATTAAATGTTTTTAAAATCCTCACATTTTATCTCCGTTGTCAAAATTAGTCTTTGTTGTTAATTCTCTAACAAAATGTTGACGTGACTATTAGTGGGTCGCAATTATTTTAGGGTTAAATATGTTTTTGGTCCTTACATTTTGCGTGACTTTGAAGAATAATACTTATTATTTTACGGATTTTGAAAACATTTATTGAAATGCAAGGACTATTTTTCAAAGTCACGCAAAATGTAGGGACCAAAAACATATTTAACCTTAAAATAATTGGAAACCACTAACTGCCACATCAGTATTCCGTTAGAGAATTAAAAGGAGAGACTAATTTTGATAACAGAGATAAAATATGAGGATTTTAAAAACATTTAATGAAATGTTCTATTCTTCAAAGGAGCGCAAAATGTAAGGACTAAAAACATATTTAACACATAAATATTCTCACGTGATAAATGAATATGTCACATCATAAGAAATAATTTAAATATGGGAAAGGAGATCAAAATTCGGAGGAAAAAAATGTTAAATAGGAGGACGATAGACTAATTTTTAAAAACAAGGGAACTGAAATTTCAATTTTTTAAAAATAGGTGTTTTTCTTTTAAATAATACTCTACTTTTTTCATGTTTGTTATTACATTTTCTCTTTTTTTTTACTTTTAATTATTATCAATTTTAAACCGTTGATCAAAACATATATGTCAAACTATGAAGTCTGGATATTCCAAAACGGTGACGTACCCGTATGAGATACTGATACTCCGCATATACTCGCGAATACGTACACATGAAGTATCGAAATTAATTATTTTAATTTTAAAAAAATATTTTATCAGGTACTTATGTGATATTCTACAGATATACAAAGAATCAAAGATGCTTCACAAATACGTATCATAGAAAAACATGAAGGGTAAAAAAATGAGACAATGTTGTAAAAATTTAGTAGAGATGTATACGATTCAATGTTAAGTATGAATCAATATAATTGCTTCTCGATAAACCACTTAAAATTATAATTATTGTGGATGAAGGTAACGAGAGAGGTGATTCAGCTAATCAATATTAGAAGAAAAAAAACTGTGTTGAGTTATTTTAATGATGTTTCTCTCGATACCCCAACATATGAAATATAATTTGGTTTATAAGAAAACTTTACATTTTTTTTGTTTTGATCACATGTATTATTTTTTAAAATTTTTTACTTTTATAATAACATAATTATGAAGAGTAATCAATGTTTATTTTCTTCAAGTATTTTACATATATGTAAGTTTTATTATAAAATTTTTGTTAACGTATCATAGTTGTATCGTATCCTAAATTTAAAAAAAATTTGTGTATCCGCATACCCGTATCGTACCCGCACCCGTATATGGGCTTCATAGATGTCTAATAACCAAAAGCACTTAAACGAGATGGTAAAGAATCTCTTTCAATTTAACTAGAGGCATTGAGTTCAAATTCAACACTAAAATGCAGTTTTGTTAAATAGAGTTTAATCATCTATTGAGGTCTTACTTGACTCAAATAGTTAGTCTTTACAGTTATGTACAAAGCTATCCGATTTAAACAAAAAAAGGAAAAAAAACCGTATATGTTACGGCATAAAAATAGTTTGATCTTTATACGACAACTAGTTTTAGAGTCACACATGTGAATGCTTGTGATTTTTACCAATCTGTCCATTTTTGTTTGCCCTCCAAAAAGACCATTTGACATAAGGAATATCAATTAGTATAGGTGGCTTGAGACCATCGTAACATCTCGCCCTTCGACGAGTTGGCAAATCAACGAGTCTAGGAGTGTTCGTGAATCTGAGTGATCTGGTCTCCAGGTCCAATCCAACCCACATTTTACCCAAACTCGTTCAAGTTCATATCCAGTCCGAATCATCTGATCATTCAAACTCAAAGTCTTTTGGTTTAGGTGATAAGTTTATGATTTCAAACCTAATAACATGTAAACCCGACTTGTTTAAAAAGATTGTTAATTTTTATTTTATTTTTTATAGAATAGTTTAATGTTTTTATGTTTTAATCTTCAATTGTTTCAACTTAAGAGTAGGTTCAAGTGAGAACATTTTAAATATTAAAATATAGTATAAAATGTTAGAATTTGATGAAATAGAATGTCATTTAATTATGTATTGAACTATCCGTTGACCTAACACGCACCAATCCCCTCATCACTGGGTTGGGTTAACTCGGTTTGACATAATTTTAATCTTTAGGTAAACCAGCCGATAAAAGAAGTACTTCAATAAACTAGTTCACTAAAATTCAAAGTAATATCTAATGATCCTTACATAAGTAATAACACTTTAATAAAGTAAAAAAAAAAAAAACTCTAAGGATAACTGACTTCAATTAAAATTTAGGGGTGTTTGTGTGAGGGCTAAATAAAAGATCATGCAATGAATGAAATAATGATAATTATATTCCTAGAAACTTTTCAAGTTTCAAGAAAAGTGTTTGATTACCGATTTAAAGTCCTGGGAATTATGTTAAAATATATATTAAATTTTAATAAAAAAAAGAGACTCGCAGATTGTTGGGTTGGACCGAATCCGCTGATGGAGAGATATAGGAGGCTGTTTGATTTGTTCATCTTTAAGGACAAGTTGGTGGGAGAGATAGAGTCAAAATACAAGTTAAGGGGACGATGCGAATGCCTGGAGGTGGAGGCGTAGGTTGTTGGCCTGGGAGGAAGAGTTGGTGGGGGAAGTTAAGCTTTTACTTTCTAATGTGTCTTTACATGACTCTAGACCATATGTTTGGCTTTGACGTTCGAATGCTGAAGACGATTATACTGTTCGCGGTGTGTATCAAATGCTCATGAGGCAGGAGATGCATGATCGTGATGACCTCCCGGATGCGGTGTTGCATAAAAATGTTCCTTTGAAGGTTTCAATTTGTGTGTGACGCTTTTTACGCAATAGATGGCCAACAAAGGATAATCTAAGGAGGCGCGAAATTATTCCCATTGATTCTCAACTTTGTGTTTCAGGGTGTGGTCAAAATGAATCTACAACTCATTTAATTATTCATTGTCCTCATTTTGGCTCTCTTTGGCAATACGTGAAAAATTGGCTCAGAGTGTATTTTGTGGATCCCCAAAATGTTTTGGATCATTGTCATCAATTCAGGTATTCTTCAGGTGGTTATATCCCTTGTCGCTCATTCCTTAACATGATTTGGCTCTGTTGCATTTGGATCCCTTGGAATGAACGGAACCATCGGCTGTTCTTAAATAAAGTTAAATCAATTGTGCAGCTTTTCGAAAATGTTAAAATCACTTCTCTTAACTGGTTGAAAGCTAATAATGTTTGCTTTCCTTTGGTTATCATATGTGTTTGCAGCAACCCCTTTGTTTGTTTGGGGGTTGGCCGACTGTTGTTTTTTATCTGTATCGACTTATCAGAACTGGTTACTGTAATTTTGTTTTGCTTCTTTTGGTACACATTGTGCTAAAAAGCATAACTTTTTGTTAATATATCTCATTTTGGCTTGTTAAAAAAAACATTAATTAGCCATGAACTGTTCAATTATTTACTCGTCGTAGGCGTTCAGATCCTCTCCATTTCCTTAGTAAATGGGGATCGATATTTCTTTATCCAATTGAACGCCATGTGGCATTAAACTTAATCAATGGCTAGGATTTTTTTGTTAAAACCTGTATGAATATTTTAATTTTAATTTTGATTGAAATTAAAAAAGAGGAAAGAGAAGTCGCAACTCAGAAACTCCCTTCTCTGTCGTTGACCCTTACGTCGTCTGGGTCACCGTTCACCTTCTTACACATTTATCTCCTACCTCCATCTTATGTTTCTCGCCATTGATTTGTCATGTTCGTGTCATCTCCCGTTTAACTAGACGATTGTGTTGATTTGAACTGAGCTACTCAATTTTCATATTTTTTTTCTATGATGTTTGAATTGATGATACCCAACTGTTTATACTTAATTTATTTGGGTAATTGACATAATGATGTTGAGTTTGGTTTTCTGGAATTACATACATCCATTAACAGTGCATTCTCTGCAATGAGAATGAGTGAATTTCTTACCCATGGAATGACAAGGAGGTTGTCGACGGCCAGAATTAGCTTTATGCATGTTGCACACAACTCATGGTACGTCGTCGACACGAGAGCGCGACGGCGAGATAAAACAACAACATTAAGGAGAGTGTGAGACATGTTGGCAGGCAGTGAAGGTATGGTTTGACGTGGCAGGTAAGCTTGACGATGATATCGTCGTCGTTGTGGGTTTCGTGGTTAGCAACAAGTTTGGCATTAAATTTATTTATTATTTATTAAATTTTAATTCTTTTAAAGAGAAAATATATCCTAGTCATTGATTTCGATTTATGGCACATGGCGTTCAAATGGGTAAAGAAATGTCGATCCCCATTTTCTAAGAAAATGGAGAGGATCTGAACGCGTGAAATAGATTAATTCTTATATATTATTTATCACTGGGTATATTATTTTTTGTTCCTTCCTACCAAAAAAGCAGCAATTTTTTCTTCTTCTTCTGATCCTCTACTTTTAAGAATGTAACTTTTATCTCTGAAACAAGATGGCATTTAGCCTAGGAATGGAGAGTTCTTTCCCATCATGGGAAAGATTTTCCTGACCATTAGATTAAATAAGAAACACAATTTTATGATAGTCTCTCATCACTAGATTTTCATCTTACTATCTTCTCCAACCACTCTCTCTCACCCACTATCTTCATCTTCCATATATTTCAATAGAACACCTTTCACTGCAAAATTTCTTCTCCACGCCTGACTCTTCTCTTGTTCTTTTTTTCTTCTTCTTTTATTCATCAACTAAATCAGGGAATTAATTTTCTCAGTTTTGCTAGTTATGATTATCAAGTTACAATCTTATCTTATATGTTCAAAACAAAATCTTAGTATAAACATAAGATCGTGTCATACATATGAGCTTATTTACCTATCATAGGAAGCTCATACAAGTTATTTTTCATATGAGTCTAACAAAACAAAATAAATAATAAAAAACATCTTTCATTGATGTTCTTCGGAACCAAAAATTTTGATAAGCTTTTCCACATCAAAATCAAAATAATTATCCTATAGAATTTTATTTCTCTTCTTGTTTGTTGTCTTGGCCAATGCAAATTTAAGAAAATACAATGAAGCTTGTTGTGGTGGTTTTCCATATCCGAATCTGTTCTTGTTGTGATGTTCCAGATCTCAGATTTTAGAGAGAAAAGATTGGTGAAGATGAATTATTTGTTTGAAGAACAACATAAATGAATGAATGAAAATGAATAGTTGGGTTTCAGATTAGATTCTTTTCTCTCAATTTCTCAAATTTGTTTCAAGAATATTTTTGAAGGGAAAAATAAATTGAGAGATGTAATTTTCATAGGTGAAGATAATAAACTGAGTTGTTAAGGTTAGAGATGATGTGAAAAAAATATATAGTGTGGATAGACTATAATAACAATGGTGGTACTACTCAATCTCATGGTTAAAAAAAGGCTTTCCCATGGTTGGACCCATTCCCATACTAAACCCCACCCTAAAACAAATGGCCACATAGGACAGTGGCTAAATAAAACACAAGTGACTCTAAAAAAAATTGAAATATGAAATAAATCTTTTTAAAATTTTCCTATAGACCAATCCATCACCTACCCCCTACTTAAATTAGGGGTTTCAAATCTTGACTCGTTCCATCTAAAATAGCGGGTTAAACTGGTTTAACCACATCTCGATGATTCTTTCTTCTTTTTTTGAACAACAACCGGTTCTTTCTATTTAATTATAATTCGAATGTTTGACAAAGTAATTATCAACATCATGCTTGTATGTGTTTTAAATCATAAAAGAACCATGTAATCACATATTACTTTCAACTCTATTACTTCTCAACAAGAAAATAATAGTATTTCAACAATGGACCCTCTAAAAAAACATATTTACAATGGACCCTCTAAAAAAAAACATATTTACAATGGACCCTCTAAAAAAAACATATTTACAATGGACGTTATATGTGTATGTAATTGTTAAGCCAGTAGGAACGAATTACCTCAAGTTGGTGTTAGTTTAGTTAAAAAATTATCATCACATACTTGCCACCTGTTTCAACCCTATTAAATCATTCGTGAAGTGTGCAAGCATAGTTGGTAAAGAACCACGTTTGCATGTACTCACCAAAAAACATTTCCTTATTTAATTATCAAAATCCAGAATAACATTTGCATGATAAAACCAACCTATCTAGGAGAAGAGAAATCGAACAACTTGCAGAAAAAACTTAGTCATGAAAATTATGAGCTTGTTATTTGTTATATTCCTCCTGGTGGAATTTATTTCACCAATTGTCTCAATAGAAGATCATGCAAGGGACCTTATTGCAGCCACGGAGGAGATGCAAAGAGCAAATTACTTCACATTTGTAATGTTAATCAAAATGTCTCCACCCGACACAAGACTTGAAGGAAACGTGACATTCTTGATGCCAAATGATCGAATGCTCGCAAATGTAACTCTTCAAGAAGAATCTCTTTCTGAATTCTTGTTAAGACATTCAATTCCATCACCTCTACTCTTTGACACCTTGAAACAATTTCCTAGTGGCACAACCGTTCCTAGTTTATTGCCAAACTGCATAATGAGAATATCTAACAATGGTAGGAAAAATTTTGTTGTCAATAATGTAAAGATTATTAGCCCAAATATATGTGTGTCTGGATCTTCAATTCGATGTCATGGTATAGACGGGGTCTTGTCACAAACATGTACATCACCTCCACCCCTACACAACAACACAAACACTTCTTGTGAAGCATCACCTCCAATTCCATCTCCTTTGTTCCCTTCACCTCCTTATATTGGAGACAACCTTAACCCTCCTGTATGGATTGCCCCTAGTCCAACTATTTCAAATGGTGAAAGACATGAATATTCAGGGTCTCCTCGTTGGTTTTTTTATGATGCATATTTGATATTTGCAGCGTGCCTTATGTTTTCTTTCTTATGAATGTATTTGTGACCTGCTTGACATTGTCTAGTATTGTAGTGATTTATTTTCTTTCTTCTTTCTGTTAAAATTAGTTTCATTGTTATTTAGTTGGCAACATAATTACGAAACGATAAAATGATTGAATTGTATTGAATATATTGATTGAAAAGATATATAATGATGTTTAATAGACTCAACTTTTCTTAAAAGTTATGGGTCAAATTTGTTTATTTTTTACATTATTTGGTCTTTCTAGTTAAAAATAAAATTCACCATTATAAAATTTTAATTAATTTGCTTTGTTGATAAAACATGTACATATATATGTGATTAGTTTGAGTGGTAAGAAGCATGGATCTCGACTCAAGCATACGGAAAATATAAAAAGTTAGAAAAAAATATAAAAAAATAAAGTTTCTTAATATTGTAAAATACTTAATAGAATGACCACTTTTTTTAAGCCTTTTTTTATATAATGACACATATTGTTATACTTCACCTATTTCAAATTATATGTCATTTTAGAAATTTAACATATATTAAAAAATACAGTTAATTTTATATGAAAAAGAGTAATAACGAGTTAGTATTTTACTAAAATATAATTCGTTAATGATATGAAAAATATAAACTAAAATAAATTGTAAAGATAAAGTAATAAGTAATAAATGACATATCGAGAAAATAAACATTAATTATTCATTGACATTGTAAAATAACATGAAATTTAAAACAACTTTTTTTATTTTATTAAAAATACATATAATCTAGAAGTGAAGGAATATATGATAGTTTGTGTTGTGTTGTTCTGATGAAAAGAAAAGAAATGATTTTTTTTTGAGAGAAAAAGAAAAGAAAGGCTTAAATGCATTTTTCACCCTTATGTTTCAAAAAGTTGCGATTTTGGCCCACTTTAAAAAAAAAAGGATATTTTGACCCCCTAACTTTTGGCCCTCTTTTGATTAGCTAATTTTGATGGAGATTATGACAATTTCTCAGTCTTTGATGGTGTAAACTGACATGGGGATAGAAGGATGCTGATAAGTGGAGTTCAAAATGGCATGATGTAACTTTTGGCCCCCCTAAAGAAGGATCAATTTATCAGTTTGGACTCCACTTATTATGTCAGTTTGGACACCATGCAAGTTTGGACTTCACTTATCAGCATCTTTTTATTCCCATGTCCGTTTACATCATCAGAGACTGAGAAATTGGCATAAAATCAGCTAATCAAAAAAGGTCCAAAAGTTAGGGGTCAAAATATCCATTTTTTAAAGGGGACCAAAATCACAACTTTTTAAAACATAGAGGTGAAAAATGCATTTAAGCCGAAAAGAAATGATAGTTTGTGGTGTGCAGTGTGCTTGCTTATAGTGATGAGATTAGACAACAACATCAATCTTATCTTTGGTAAATCCATGTCTCCCTTCTTTCTTCTGCAATATGCTCGATCATCGCCAGGGAATGTGGCAATAAAATAAAATCATGATCATCACCATCTACCAACCGGTGGGGCCAAACCCAATTTATGGTTTTTCTAATTAAAAATGTCAGCATGGAAGTTGTTTGATTAATATATTTTTTTTTTAAGATTTTTTTTTGGAAACTTTTTTCTCTCTTAAGATTTGGATATAGATTTTTAACTTCTTGACTCCTTAGGGTCCGTTTGATGGTTATGATATGATAGATACAGTATATGATATAAAACTAGATAAAGATAGGATACGATAAGGACATGATAAACATTAATCATATCATGTGTTTGATGCACACATGATAACAAACATGATATCATTGTAATTAAATGAAAAAATTGCTCTCATAATTAATTAAATATTGTAAAAATGACATGTTATTAATTATAATAAAAAATATATGCTATCATTATTTTAAAAATGACAATATTTTAAAAATGACAAAATATCAAAATAATAAATAAGGATGATCTTCTAATCCCATCAGGATAATTTCTAACCCAGTCTATTCTCATGATAGAAATTATAAAGGAAAGTGAAGATAGGATAGGAAAATGGTTTATTTTATCTTATCTCTTTGGTGCATCAAACATGAGAATTAAGCAGGATATGATTAATGTATCATATCATGTCTCCCTATCCTGACCATCAAACATACCCTTAATCTCTTAACTCAATCATGCATGATTGGTAGGTTAGTTTTAGAGAAGTGATACATTGAGCACCATAGTTGACATGTACCACTTGTACACCCAGACAATTGTGACATATGTCCATGTGGCCCCACACACAAAAACTCATATTTATTGTCTCACACACACTCTCACATGGGGTGATATATTGTATGTATGGAGAAAATAGTGTCCATGAAACATTATCCTTAGTGTTATGTAGGGACGGATACATAGAGGCTGTGTGTGGCTAAAGCCCCACATGTCATTTCTTTTTTATTTTTATTTTTAATTTTAATAATAGATATAACACAAAAAAACAGCTCGATAAATGAGTAAACTATCTCTTTTTACGGTGTGTTTCATGTTTGAATCTCGCAAAGTCATTTGCACCTTCTGATGTGAACAAATTATTGAGAATGAGTGAGTTCTATTCGAATGATTTAATAGATGTGCCGGAAGTGGCGTTACACTATCAACTTAAGAATTATGTTACAAATGTTCGATTTGACCCAAAATTTGCTAAGTTGAAAGGGCTTTCAGATCTTTGTGCAAAACTTGTAGAAACAAATAAATGCAACACATTTGCTATGGTTTATTAACTTTTGAAGTTGACTTTGCTCTTGTAGGTGACAACTGTAAGTGTTGAATGTGTTTTTTCATTATAATGTATTGTCCAAATAATGTTTTTGTTTATTTTTAATACAATCTTTGAAAATTTTGCCCCACATGCATCAAAAGTCTAGATCCACTCCTGGTGTTATGCACTGGCGGAATCGGGGGTGGCGAGGGGAGCCTTGGCCACCCATCTTAAAAAAAAAAAAAGTTTTATACCCTGAAAATTTATTTAGTTCTTATGACTTATGAGGAGTATTTTGTCAAGTCATTGATTAGTAGTACAATGTCATAGTTAACATAAGTGGGATCATGATAAAGCAGAAGCTTAGTGTTAGTGTGATGAGTATTAAGTAATGTTAATTGTTTTTGCCAAATAAGTTATTTGTTTGGCTATACTACAACTTGTAATCTCCCATCAAATTAAACAATAATAGAATTTTCAAGTCCAAGCTGTCTCACATCAAATTACACAATAATAGAATTTTCAAGTCCAAGTTGAGAAACACAATAATACAATAAATAGAATTTCCAAGTCTAAGTTGAGAAACAAAATGGGACCTGAGTTTCTAACAGATAGCATGTCAGTATATATTGAAAGGGAAATTAATGTATGTATTAGTTTCGAGTCAATTATTGATGATTTTACGTCATTTGGAAAGCTAAAGTGTCACTTTAAGTATTTAATGATCGACTTTGTATATTATGTAGTTTAAATTTTGAATGATCGATTTTTGGTTTATTTTAATTTAAATGTGTTGTATGCAATATGATTTATATATTTTAGTTTATTATTTTGATGACGGCCACCCCAAACTTTTTTGTCTCACTCCGTCACTGATGTTATGCTAGTACACAAATTAACTCATTGAATTGCTACATAAATCCACACACTTCATCTATAAAAATACTTAAATACCTTTTTTCATTTCAATATAAAAACACCATCTCTCTATGTCTATCCGGTACAACTTCGTCTTATACAATTATGTCATGTCTTGTTCCGCCTAATACCTATTATTTTGCGAATCAGATAAACTCATGGACTCAATTGCCTGTCTAACTCTATTTTATTTATAAGACTCATGCTCTTTTTCTTTTTGTCAGGACAAAATTCATGTGTGATAGTGTGTTGGGGGATTGATGTAATTATTTCAACAAAAAGACGTAAATGAATAAGATGAAGGTTGGACAAAAAATTTAAATGATTGAGTTTAATTAGTTAATGAACTTTTTTTTACCATGATTCATTTACAAGTATCTGATTTTTTTTTAGATTTTATTTTGCCCTACCATTTTATTTTATGAAAACCATCGTTATATCAAGAATCAAATCAAGCGACCATACACGACTCAACACATCAGCAAAGTTTTAAAATTTAAGCGGCCAAATTCATTTAGAACCAAAAATACTAAAAAAAAACAAAAATATCTCCACAAAATTTATGAAAAAATAATAATCACGATTCACGAGGGAGAAGAAGACCGACCCAACAATGTTTTGTTTATTCTTCACGAACAACAACACTATAATCTATTCTCCTTTCATTTCAAAATCAAATTATCCTAAACGCGCTTCTGATCCCTTAAAATAAATGCAGCACTCTGTTTGGTCGCAATACAAAATCTAATCCACATTAACAGAATCCGATAATCTACATTGTAAAATCTTCATCCAAACAAATCTTAACCTTCCTTATTCAGATCTCGCCGTTAGTGCAGAATCTGACGGTTGAGGTTGATCATCGTTAAAAATGGATCAGTTGTCGGCGATCAGCGAGGATCTGGCGGAGATCGATGGACGCGTCGCCGACAATTTCCGCGCTCTATCGTAAGAATCTAATCAAATCCTCCATTGTTTTGATTTCCGCTTCAAATTTCTGTTTCATGCATCGTTTTTTGAATCGTCATTGTTGATTTTTTGTGCAGAAATGGATTTCAGAAGCTGGAGAAAATTAAGGATGCGAGTAGAAAGAGCAGGCAATTGGAAGAACTCACCGAGAAAATGCGAGAGTGTAAAGGGTAATTTTTGTGTTTCATTCGTTGTTTACGATTGAAATGTTCATTTTTTATGTCACGTGATGAAAGCTTTGTTACAATGTTGAGCTTGATGTTGTTCATTTTATTGGCTAGAGTTGAGAGTTGTTTGCATTTTCCAGATCTGTGTTCAAAATGTGATAAAAATTATTAACCAGAAAGATCATCATGATTTTAATATTTTTGTTTGATTGTATAGAATTGATTTTTCTGGCTGAAAATGAGTTGATTTTAGCTAAAAGTGATCTATGGTCAGTCAGTCAGATGCATTTATATAAAAGTGGGTTGAACAATAAATTTAAAGTTAAAAGTCAATTGTAGAGGCTAAAACTCGAAATTTTAGCTTAGAAACAATTTTGGAAGCAAAATCAATTTTACTCGACAACATCCATACATGTCAAAATTAATTCTACTATGGAATCAATTTAGGCTCATCTAAAAGTGGAACCAAACGTAAGTAACTCGTTTTCAATACTTTTAAAAGGTTAATTGTTTGATTCCATTTTGGCATTGGAAGCACACCAAGTTTTGATCCATGAATTACCGTGATTAGTGGTTTGGCTCTTTGCTTACTCTAGTTGGATCTGTTTTTTTCAGGCTTATCAAAGAGTTTGATAAAGAAGTCAAAGCTTTGGAGGCTAGATTTGATAGAGAAACAACCAAATTTTTGAATGAGAAAAAACAGTCAATGGTAAGATGTTTAGCTCTCGATACTAACATGATATATACTTTTGTGTTTTGACCCTTAATTTTGCTACTTCATGTTTTAAGTTTATTGGTATAATGGTATCTATAAATTCTAAATGCAATTCATCCTATTACTAACAAGAATTTACATTTTTGTTGCAGATCAAAGAATTGAATTCATATGTTGCTTTGAAAAAACAGTAAGTGAGAACATCATTTTGCTTCTTTAGAATCTCATTTTGTTCTTGCTCAAGTGGAATGCGTACCTTGATAGCATCAATAAGTAAGTGCCTGTGTTTCATTGCAATGCAGATACGCTTCAAATATTGAGAATAAGCGAATTGAACTCTTTGAGGGGCCCAATGAAGGTTACACAGAAGAAAATGTCTTGCTAGCTTCCGGTTAGTACGCTGGCTTCTTCATATCGATTATGCTAATGTTTATGTATCACATCATGTTTTCAGTAGTCAAATTCCATGATCATTTAATTTCTCTAGGCGTGACATTATTTATTAAACACACTTTATATTTAGTAATTTAGTCAATGGATATATTTGTTAGTTACTCAGTTTTTAGACAAGGCCTGGGCTTCTACCTTCTTGTTATGCTTGATTTATACAACTCGTGGTTGTATTCATTCCACACTTGTATTGTGACATCGCCTAAGTTTAGCAAATATTAATACAATCTAGGAGGAAGCATGGATAGAAAAATATGACTGTATGAGCGGAGGAGTCCTCGATGTTTCAGTGAAAGTCAGAGATTAGAAAAACTATCATACTTCTGCATTATTTCATATTGGGAGATGGTCTACGTCGCTTTGATATGTAGTATACACATTACTTGAAATTCAACATGCATGCATGCTTCATAGTTTAAGTTCCTTTCTCGCACTTCTATGATCTTCATCCTTTTTTACATACATTTTTTTTTTGTGTAGAAAAGCTTCAATATAAAGTAAAAAAAGAAAATAAAACTGTAAAATATATTGTCTGTTTCAGCTATTGTTTGAAGGGGTCTGGCCTATTTCTGCTCTTAATATCAATAGCTTATCTTTTCTGCTTTTTCTGTCAGTTAAAAACACTTATGTATTTTGGCTGTCAACCTTTAAAAGTCGGAAGTAGTTTTAAATGAAATACAAGCTATTTTGGTTTTTGCCACATGACCAAAGAAGATTTAATCTGTTTACCATTTTGGTTAATTTGGAGCATTTATGATGTATTACAGCAATGTCAAATGAACAGCTAATGGATCATGGGAATCGGATGATGGATGACACAGATCAAGCCATTGAGAGGGGAAAAAGGGTCGGTTTATACCTTGAATATCACTATTTTTTTCTTTCCAAATACATAGACCACTGGTGATTTTATAATTTGCTATAGTATTTTATTTGTCCTAAAAGCAAATGTTGTTGTTTGATGTTGTAAAAGCAAATGTTGTAGCTCCACATATTACGCTTGCTTTACTTTTCATTGTCGTGATAATAGCAGTTAGTTAAGAAAATATATGGATATTAGAACACAATTTATTTGCTAGTGATGAATTTGACCTTCAAGTAATATATGGTCTTTCTTTTTTGTCAAACTGTTGTCTTGGTTGCGTCCTATTGTTTGTTGTTTGATGTTTATTGTTTATTTAGTACCGTCTCGTCATTTTACTTCCATAAATATCTTATGACAATTTAACTATCTCATTCGCAAGTTCCTTCTCATTTAAATTAAAGAATACATTAAAGTTTGTTGTGTTTATATTAATATAACATTATGCTCCTGAAACATCACCTTCCCAACCTTGATTTTTATTCATATACAAGCTTGAACAAACTTAATTATGCATTTCCACAACGTCCTCTCTGTCTGCTCTCCAAGATATTGCTTAATCATGGAATCAGTGAAATAAGGATGAAAAAGTGTGAGGAAGTGGAGACAGAATATTTCTATATTTTGTTTTCAAAGGAAACACTAGTTTTTGTCTTACATAACCTTGTAGTCTTAAATTGTGTAGCAAAGTTGTTATTTAAACACCTCCTTGGGCACATGTGGAAAATATGTGCATTTTATATTAATTCACTTTAAATTAAACCACAATTGAACTCCATGTCCCCTCTCCTCCTCTAGAAGTTTGATGGACAGTGGAAGTTGTGAAAGAGAACTGAAAAATACTAAATGATGTTTGATTTGAATATTCTGGATATACAAATTCTGTTGTCTATTTCATGTGGATAAAGATGGGAACTTTGCTGACAGTTTATTTCCATGAACCCTTCTGCAATAGATTGTTCAAGACACGGTAAATATTGGTACTGAGACTGCTGCAGCTCTTAAGGCACAGGTATGAATCTTATGCATAGACTTCACCCCAGAAATAGTCGAAGAAAAAAAACTTGATTTTGACATGGGTACTAAGGGCTGTAACCTCTTCCTTTTG
>Ga0315913_1002043_pt1 | contig 23209 bp, 13 predicted proteins | sample MpolsnodulesMG_FD_207736 | JGI IMG/M metagenome (GOLD analysis project Ga0315913, IMG submission 207736) | Medicago polymorpha root nodule microbial communities from Los Angeles, California, United States - small nodules | ecosystem: Host-associated > Plants > Roots > Nodule | place: USA...
CTCAATACATTTCTCTTTTGATGCATGCACACAATATTGGATGGGAAAGTTCAAGAACTTCTTTATTCATTCTTATCCCATGTTATTACTTTCTCTAATAATCTTCCAAAAAAATAAAGAGAAGCATAATTTTATTTTCATTTTGCAATGTTTGGTACAATCTTAGTCCATCTTTTTTCTCTTGAGGATTTCATTTTCATTTTTCCATATTTCTTTTGATTTGATTTTAATAATCATACTCTTTTGCATAATTATGAAACTCCCTTTTCTATTGTTCTTATTATTTTTTTTCTATCTTTACATTAATTACGATGAGATTTTACAAATGTTTCATTTTTTAAACAAAAAAAACTAGAGGTGCCGGAGAAAGCAAATCATCCCAACTATATTGGCATCCTACAAGTTCTATGGTAATTGTTCCCTCCCTTACTCTCATTCTATTTATTGAATTTTAAAAAAATAACATTTATTGTTATAATCCTATAACTACCAACCCTCCATAGCTCTAATAAAAAATTAGAAATTAAAATAAAAAATAGGAATTAAATTAAGAAAATAGAAAGAAAAAAAATTGTGGTGAGAAAATAGATACTCATGATATAAACCACGTTTTATTTTTTTTAGTTTTATAATCATACAAATTCTCATATAAATAGAAAATCATTTGTCTTGATGTACTATTTAGTTATGTGTGTAATTTTTTCATTAAAGTTATGGCATACAAAAAGATTATTCCTTTAAAATAATTATTATAATTTGTGATTTATTGCATAATACAAATAATATATTCGTATTTCCTCATAATATGTAAACTATTAAAACGTCTGCATATTTTTAATTACAAATTTTTCTTATACATCAATAACGATTCGAACAGCTCTACAAATTTCATGATTTACCTTCTACCATTTAAAAAAGTTTTGCTTTTATTCTATTTTCATTTCACTATTTTACCTCTCTTCTACTCCATTTATTTTTCATTTGAGAGTGTGACCGACATTACATGTAAGTTGTTTATTTCACTTAATTATTATTTTTATACCACTTTTATTTTCAGTAGTCAAATAATGCTAAAAATATATTGAAACAATTAACTTATATTCTTGCTTCAGAAATAATTATATTCTAGATTGAAAAGCAAAATCCATATAACAAACATTCATATCAATATATTCTATAATGTTTCTTTAAACTATAATATTTATAATGTTTGACATTGTATAGTGAAGTAAATCTTGACAACGCACACAATTATTTTTAGAATATCCACTAAGCAGGCAAATCAGACTTACAGAAGCCAAGCCACATTAGCTTTTGTTAAGAAACAACAGTTAGATATGGACAACAATGAATTAAAATAAAATTAGACTAATTCTAACAATATATCACCGATTAACCAGAGTTAACATCATCAGCGGTCAGTTCCTAGTCATAGGTGTTGTAAAATTTCCTTGGAAAAAAGTTAGTAGCAGGGGCATTAGGAATGTTGGTGTTCCTTGCAGAGTTCGAGGTCATGCATTTCAAGATAATTCTTTTCGGAGGACTAAACTTAGGATAAAGAAACTCCTCGTACTTCATGGTTTCTCCACGGAATAGAAACAGGTTGCATCTAACATAAATGACTGTGATCCAAGAGCAAGCAAGAAAGTTATAAAGATCCTTCAGTTTAGCCCATCCATCGGTAAAGTAAACTTTTCCATTTTTCTTCTCAATCTTAACCTCAATCTCATTTTCACTTGGATCACGAATCATAACAAATGGAGCAACTTCCATTCCATACAGTCTTGAAAAACATACTGGTAGCTTCACCTTGCGCTTTAATACAATAAAATTTAATATTAGTTAGGTACTGAAAGTAATAAAAACATTTTAAATTCATACACAATTGGTCATTCCATGTAGATAAACACAATTATTATGCATGGCAAGTTATATCAAATATGCTTGAATGAATAGTTGCAATAACTCACGAAATTTTGATTGTATTTGCAATGTTTTCTTACGACAAAAACAATGAAATTACATAAGTACCAAATTATCTGAACCAAAACAATATATTAACCAAGATTACTCCCTTGAAAAACATGTTGGTAGTTTTGCCTTACGCTTGAATACAAATAAATTTAATCATAGTTAGGTACTGAAGGTGATAAACACGTTTCAATTTTCTGTATTGTTGGTCATGTGTTAAACACAATTATTATGCATCGCAAATATAAGTGGTATGGAAGTTAAAACATTAAGGCTCACATTACATTCAATATTCAAATAAATAAGCATAATAAGGCTGTAAAATAAGGCTAAAATCATCAATGGTACTTGTCAAATCATGTGACAGAAAAAAACATTTCCAACATTGAACAAAACAGACTATCTCATATGCATTTTTTAAAGGAAAATTCTATGGTGAAGTCATGAAAATGACTTTTCTAATGAAGTTAACACTATAACATCAAAAGTGTAGTGAGTAACAGTTTGTACAGTGACATCAAAAGTTCAGTCCCCATAGTATCATCAATTCATCAGATTAACAAGACTACACTTAATCTAATTTTATCATACCTTGTTTTAAGTGTAACACCCCACAAAGTGTAACACTTAAGACTATCACATAATATCATCAAATTTGTTTGCATGTTAAAGATGCCAACGATAAAATAGTACCTGTAAGTCCAAGATGTTGCAAACATTACTAGATGAATTACTATTGATCATTAATCAGTAATCAACAATTTAAAAATGAATCAAACATTAAAATCAAAATTAACTTTTTCAAAAAAGTCAGTTTTCTAACTACACCGTAGAAGCTCCCTTTTTTAAAACTATAAAAAAAACAAAACTTAAAAACTATAAGCAAACAAAACTTAAAATCTAGAATGCGTGTACAATAACTTTAATATTTTGTTTGCATATACTAAACTATCTCAGGTCCATTTTAAAGTGAATAATCTGTTGACATTTTTAAGTATGCGCATAAGATTTAACTCCAAAGTAAATTGTTTTCCAATTACAAACCATCTTATATGTCATGCAAACAAATGTTACAGCGTTTTTAGGTCGTGCACCATAATGAAAATGGAAGCAAGCATTTCATTTAAATAGATGGAGAAAGCCCATCTAATTAGTTATTAACAAAAGTTACGTATTAACGACAACAGTCGTTGAGAGTTAGCTTAAAAAGCCTACGGTATCTAGTGATTCAATTCTTTAATCGGTTTACCTTAGTGGATACATGTACAAAATACTCAAAAGCATGTTTAACCATCCAAGGCAGAAGATATGAGTTCTTAACCACCATGGAGCTCACAATAAACCAACAAGACTAAAAGATCATCAAGAAAACACAGCACCAAAGATTTAATTCACAAATAAAGTGGAAACTATATGCTAACATATAAACAAAATTGGATCCAACACTTAGTGAAGAGAAAAAGCAACAAACGGATGCAATCAATTGAATATCATAATACGGTTCATTCCTTAAAACCAGAATTATCAAGAATCTAATTGAAATGAATGATGAATTTTATAATCAAGAACATAGATTCAAGCATACCAAAAAACTTAACGTTGAATAAGAAGGAACAATCGATGCAAGTGAATTTCATCACCGTTAAAACAGTTTAAAAGAAAACATATTGAAAACCCTGAAATTTGGCTCAAATTAGGAGAAAAAGTATTCGATGAAAACATAATCGTTATTGCAATCATAACAAAAGAAAGAGACTCAACAAGAAATCGAAAGAATCAGAGATACGATTCAAGGAGGAAACCATGGCTCTGATACCATGTTAAGAATCAGAGAAAGGAGAGAGAACTTTGCAATAGCTGCATTGAATTGATAATGAAAAAATATACAAATGAATGATGTATTATTACACATGAGTATAATCTTCCTTATATACTAAATGGCTAAATAACTCTAACTACCTATATCTCAACATAAATATGGTTGGCATACAATTTGAGTTCGTCGTTTGAGCAATGTCAGAAGTCAATCACACTCATTCTCGAGGTGGAAGAATATTTATGGTATGGATTCCTCTCATGATTTGGGTTCGGATTGAAGTTTAGGTAGTTTGAAAAGAAAAGAAAAAAGTTTGAAATGGTACATCATTTTTATTTTGGCATAACCTTTGACTCAGTAAACTAGATATTGAAAAGATATTTTTTGAGGTTGTTTTCTATGTCCCTGCAAGGTGTATGTGTAGTAAAATTCCCAGTAACAACAGCAAATCTTACCTTCCTTACTTCATCTCGAACCCACGTCAACAACTAGTCTCGTGAAGTAAACTTTCATTCAATAGAAAATTGTAATCGGTGATCAATAGAATGATTAACAGCTGGACGTGGTACCTCATTTTTTGAAATGCCATAAGGATTATCAACTGAAGGTGGAGAAACATCGACTTTTTCATTTTCTCGATGATCCAAAATTTGAGGTGCAAGGTTTGGCTTCACATCAACAAAAGGATTCGCATTTGGAGGTGTAATCTGAGGTGTCAAACTAAATAGGTATCGACGGGAGCATTCATATTTGAAACAATGTAAATTATAGTCAGAAAACTGGTATATTTGTGTATTAACAAGATTATGATTATATAGTTTGAGTTGGGTTTTCAAATTTTTTGAACGGCGTCTGTACAAATTTGGCGACATGAATCAAACAAAAATGCTTAGAAAACGAATGAGGAATGTCTTATAGTCACATTGCCTTTGCATTTAGACAACAATAATGTGTATGAAATCCGTTGATGCTTGGAGTGTGCTATAAAATCATGTTTTGGTTGTTTTTGGAGGGGTATGGGGTGGAAGATGAGATAGGTGGTGAGATTCTATCAGGCTGGGAAACACACATATAAATAAACAAGGGGTTACATATCATATAAACCGAAGGCGGGAAACACGGTCCAGATTATATAATTCGAATTTGGTTTTTTCAACAAAACCAAAAAAAAAAGATAAATTTAATATATATTTTCAAAAAAAATGTATTTGTTTGTAAACTTTATGATTTTTTTTCTTTATAAATTATGATTTATATTAATTATCTACAAAATTTAATAGTATGTTTATTTATTTATTATTTGGTTGAGCAGTGGTTGAATCTTTCATTAAAATTAAAATAATGGTTGAACATATTGAACCAATTATGACTCACAGATCTCAGGTTCAATTTTTAAAACATGGAATGCGAAATTCTACCATGTGTATTATTAGGATAAAACTTTTATAAATTAGATCTTGAAAATTATTCTTTAGGCTTCTAACATTTCTCTCAGCCACCATGAAATTATTTAAATACCTCCAACGACTGTTATTCGAAAAGACTTTTTAAATTGGTTCAACTGATCTAAAAAGTGTCCAACAACACTTAACTACCACCGAAGATACTAACGACACCTAAGTACCGTTCGGTGAAGGGAAAAGAGGAATTGTTGAAGTGTGAATGATAATTCTTTCAGATCGATTGAAGTCTTTGTTTCTTCAAAAAAAAAAAAGGTCATTCTGTGAAAAAGGTCTACATTCAAAGCCCACAACCCTTCCATTTTTGTGAATTTTTTATTGCACCCTCCAATTGGTCGTGCACCATAATTTTTGGACTCTAAAATTCAAGAAATAAAAGAAATGGATTTTGCTTGTTTTTACCCATTCGAAAGATAGAATCAAAAATATCCGTACTGTGGAGGAGAAATGCAAGGGGGCAATAAACCCTCATTTTCATGGTTAAAAATACTATGAAAATTGTTGTTCTGACTATCAAACCTTCCTAATAACACATGGAAAAACCAAAAATACCCCCAACAGTAGTTAACTACCATTGGGCAAACCGGCAGCAGTTAACTGCTGATGAGGCCAGCGGCAGTTAACTGTCGTTCACACCAGTAAAAAAAGTCAGTGCAGCCTGCACTGTGATTTCCAGCCATTTTGGCCTGTTTTTACCTATAATTTCAAATGGCAATTCCGCATGAAATCAAACCGAAACAACAACATCCAACAATTACAAACGTCAACATTTCATAGTTTATCAATTATTCGGTAACATTACGCAAAACCGATAATACGTTAACGTTACACTATTGTTTGAAATTCGCCAAATTTTCCACATTATGCAACACATTACACTAAAAATCCATTAGTTTATAATAAATGCGAAAGTCAAATATATAGATTAAAGGTTAGTTACATCTTGGCCACAAAAAATGGTCATTACATTATATATCCCAAAAAATACGTCGGTGCATATCAACCAAAAAACGGATGAACACCGACCAAAAAGTGTCATATTTCATCTAATGAAATTAAATCATCTAAATGTTCCACAACATCTTCAAATTCTTCGTTTGCTTTAACCGGAGTGTCATTCAACAAAATAGGATTATCTTGATTTGTTGGTTTTTTTGGTGAAACCGGTCTCTCTTGTTTCTCAATCTCCATGAGTGTTCCAAAACGGTCGTGTTGATCCAAAAATTTATCCTCCCATGTTGCCGCCTCTCCGCTTCTGTGATTATTCCACTCGGTAGATGATGGAGGTAGTGGGCAATCATCTTTCAACAAAAGAAGGACAAAATGATTTGGGATTAAACCAAGGCAAATCATGTTACTTTTCGGGTTAACCGGAGGCCTACCTCTAAGTGAGAAAAAAGTCTCTGAGACTCCAATATCAAGGGTAGTCATCTCTACCACCGGCCTATTGTAACAAAATGCAACGATGTGTCCCATATCCGGTAATGTCAACCATTTATCAGGAGGTGCAAAACCACTACCATTTTTGGGAGGATACAATTCATCCAAGATGTAGTGATAACGGCGCTCGCCCGCATATATCTTGATGTAGTCGTTCCTATGCTCTTTCACCTCTTGAATAAGTGCTCTCCGCACCATAACATGACTTTCTTCCATCAAACCCAAGAATTCGGCTATAGCCCTAAACCCACAATGCCCATCGCCAATAACATCCACAATTCTCTCAATATATGGTCTCATGAATTTTGGCATGTAATACATAGGACTCGATGGTTCTACGTGTCGTTTTTGGTGTAGATTTGATTTTTTTTCCTTTGCTCCTTTGGTTGATACCTTTCTCGGAGGTGGTGACAACGTTGTGGTCTCCGGAAACGCTAACAACTGCAAACCCTCTTTGATTTCTAGTATCATTTGGTATGGGACTCTTTTGAGACGTTCTTGAATACCACTCCACTCCTCCGCGACCGAAAACAAATATTCATTACTTTCTTCTTCACCCATATACAACTTATGCCAATGTGGGTGTATCTTATCCAATCGAATGGGCTTATTATGACGGATTTTCATAGCAATGAAGCATGCACAAGGTAGGCCATACGACGTCCTTTGAACACAACCGCAAGTTTTCTTCTCGATGCACAAGGTTTTCCTAGCACGCTCTTCTTCCAAAAAAATATAGTTCATGGCTTGTCTAGACATGTGACCCCCCAACCCAGAGTACAAAGTGACATCTTTGTATCTATGTTCCAAGATTGTAATGCTCCTACCAAACGATGAATGTATCTCCCCAAACTAGATTGTCAACATCTCATATATTTTTTCTCAACAAGTACCCAAATCACCCTTGGAGGTGGACAAATATTCCTTCACTACACCATGAGCTCCTTCAACTATGTTCGTAGTCCTGCACCCAAGATGTAACACAAGGTCTATCCATGCCCTCACTATTTTGTCCTTAAAAAGCTTCAAAATGGTAGTTTGAACATAGAGAAGAAACTTTGGATAATCCTTACAAGAATCTTGGAATTCCATTAGATTACCCGCATATAACTCTTGAGTAGGAAATCCATCAACAATGATTTGGAACCAAGATTTTGACACAAAATTTTTGAAATGGAGATTTTTTGAGATATGATAATGGTGAGGTAAGGTGATGAATGAATATGAGGTAGGGTTTTCTGGTTTTGAGGGGAAAACGCAACGGCAGTTAAGCGGCAGTTAACTGCTGCCAGATTGCCCAACGGTAGTTAACTACCGCTGCGAGTATTTTTGGTTTTTCCATGTACATCTCTCCATCATGTCGAAGAATACTATGGAAAGTAAAATCCCCAATGTATGGTTTTCCCGACACCTCATTAGCCATAGTTTTCCACCAAAACATATTTTGATAGAGTTAATTTCAATCGGGGAGCTTAGGCTTATAGACCACCACATACCGCTATAAATTGTGTTGAGAATTTCACATTGGATGAGATATTACTTTATATTATGTTTATAAGTGGAAGACGTTTTTCACATTACAAATCGATTTTTCTATATTTAACCTAAATTTTAAAATGGCATTATAGCTTATAAAAAATTCATTTCACCACCTGTTAACAGGTCATTCATATCATAGTGATTACATTTTAGTTGTTCAATCCTAAACGTAATTGGAGTACGTTAAAAGTCTCGTATTATTTAAAATATAATATGAAAATGTATTTATAAGTGAGAAATTCTCACTTACATTTCGGTTTTATATAAGGTTGAGTTATATAAGGTGTTTGGTCAAATAAATGCACAAGTGACCCATGCTCCTAAATTTGTGAGGAACAATAAATAACTCAGTCAACCTCCACAAAGAAAAATAATTCACTACTTTACGTTGTTGTTGTTAGAAATTAATTCTCAATATATGTACGTGCTGCTGCAATCTTAGTAGTCAAGTTCAGGACAAGGATAAATTAATAGGGTTGCTAAAAAGCATTCCAATACGACATCTTTTTGATAGCCTTTTAATTCCCTCTAATAGATAATGGATATACTCAAAGCCTCCATTAAAGACATTAATAACACACAATAAAACATCTTCCATGTTTTAGGACACAAGCAAAGTTTTTAATACATTTTAATTTGGCAGACAAAACCCTTTACTACATTACTTCCTTTAGAATGAATTATAATCAAAAACTAATCAAATTAAGCACATTAAGAAATTAGTTGATTGTATTTAATTATGAAGTCCCAATGAGAAATTAAATTCATGATGAATAAAATGGTTCCTTGTAAATATAAAAAATTATAAACAAATGAGAGGTAGCTTAAAGATTCTATCATTAAGTAGGAGAGAAATTGTTAAGTTTTGCTTATATTTCATTAGAGACAGTGTTATACATCCATGCTCAATACACAACAATCATTTGACTAAATAATTGTCATGTGTATGCAACTTTTTGTTTTTCTAATAAAAATATAATCAACATTACTCTTTTTATAAAGTAAGTTCATATAAATCTGTCTATCTATGCGTGTGGCTTGGTTTTGGTTTTTGCTTTTGCTTTTGTTTCACGACATCATTAAAAATAAAAGGACCATGTTTTGGACTAGGATTTTTCTGTCTATGTTACATGCAAATAATGTACAAGATTTACTCGCTTTTGATTAGGCATGGCAACAAAAACCGTGCCCATGGGTACTCGTCCAAACCAATTCTGATTTGACAGGTTTTTCCCGATTTGACTGGGTTTGGGTATGGGTTTGGGTTTTTCCCGATTTCAAAATACGGGTACGAGACGGGTAACGGGGATATATATCCACCCCGAACCCATACTCAAACCCTACCCGAATGTAGAAAGGTCATATTTTTGTTTTTGTTGAGGAGGTTGATAGTGATATGTCATGTTATTTGTTTTGATAATTGTCATGATATAAGAACTTTCACTGATAGTTAAAGGATCAACCAAATTATTCGGTAAGGAAATGTTAAAATGAGCGCAAATTGTTGGATAATGCATTACAACATTACAATTGAAGCTTAAACAAAAACTCTTTTTTGCTAAAAAAAATTGATTCACTACGGGGACGGGGATGGGGCAGGAATACCCAAATTCATTGGGGACGGGGATGGGATTCAATTTCTCATCCCCGTTGGGTATGGGTAGAGTAACAGGTAAGTATATGGGAGTAGGGGATGGTGATGGGGAAGGCAAAACATGTCCCCACTCTGCCCATTGTCATGCTTACTTTTGATGAAAAGATTAGTAGAAAATTATGGTAAAATAATATGTATTTTGCTCGTTAGTCAATGAACTAAATCTCTTTAAAGGCCAATAAGGTTATGAAACAAGGATTAGAATACTTATATATGTGTCTCAAATTTGAAGGATCGTGTTTTAAAATATATTAAGTATTTACATATTTTTCTAAAACCATGCAAACAAATATATTTTTTTTAAAGAAAGAACAAATAAATATCTATGCACACGTGTATATAGCGCAATAATGGGCTTTTTTATGTTTGTATTTATTAAAATATGCGAGAATTTAATCAGAAGAGAGGGATGCAAAATTTAACATCACATTTGTGTGTGATTAGACGTAATTTAAATGAATCAGCTAATCATTTGTTTTTTGAGTGTCGGATTCTCATAAAATTATGGTCGGAAGTTTTGTCTTTGTTAGATTTCTAGTTATTGTGATGCGGTTCGGTTCATATGTTTGGTTTCTCATGATAAGAAAGCTAATGTATGCTTTCATGCGATTTGGATTTCATGTGTTTGGTCAATTTAAAAGCATTGTAATTTTATGTTGTTCGGTTAACATATACATTTAACATGTACAACTCTAGACATGGTTAAACTAATGGTGTGATCTTTGATTAAGTCCAAATTTAAAGGATTTTCTATGATATTTATCATTAGAGGAATCAACCTCTTAGATGTTAAGGAGTGGCTCTACGGGTAATTTGGTTGTCAGCTTTTTACTTTTCGATTTGACGGTGTCGTTGTTTTGGTGCCTGATTTATTCTCTTTAACTTTATCACTTTTAGATCATAACACTTCTTATGTTTTAGTTGTTCGTTTCAATATATCATTTCTTTGACATTTGAAAAAAAAAAACATGTATTCATCAATCTATATTTAGAGTGAAATTGTAATACAAAACATATTTATAAATCACGACCTTAATTATCTTAAAAATGTTTAAAATAAATATTAGGAATATTCATTATTCCCAACATACAAGGCTAATATAGATCTTATTCTAAGAGCATGAAATCTCCCACATCATAAATTTTTAGGATATAATGACATTTTCACCCTTGTGCAAACACCTTATAATTGGAATATGATGAGGGTAAAAGGTGAAAAACAATTAGAAGGAAACACATAAGACATTTTAACCAATTTTCTGTACTATGTTGACACATTAAGGAAAAAGATGATATTATGCTAATATATATTACAAAAGCAAACAAACCTACTTTTTTTCTTGGAGTTGCTTTGCTTAGTGGGTGAAGGAAGTACTTTGGTATTTCAATTTGAAGAGAAAAAGAAACTAGAAAGAAAAATGCCATGTTCTAAAGAAGAAGCTCTTATTAGACTCTTCTACAATTCTTCAAGCTCTTTCAAACTTATCTTCCTCTTTCTCTTTTCTTCTTCAACTTTGCTTCTCAAAATCCTAAACTTCATTAGTAGCTACTCTTTATTCCAAAGGTTATTATTATTACTACTACACCTCTCTAGTTACTTTTCTCATTCTTAATACTTTCATCATTTTATTTACTATAAAGTTTCTATATTTGTTTTTTGTAGTGATCAACAATATGAATATGTTTCATCTGAAGAAGAAGAAGAAGAAGAAGAAGAAGAAATTCAAGAAAGTTATTATTATGAAGATTCTATAGAGAAAGATGATTTAGTAGCTGATATAGTTTATGGTGGAGAAGCTCTTGTATTTCTTCATAATGAAAATAAGTCTCAAAGGAATCATTCTTTTTCTTATGAAGAAGAAGAAGAAAAAGAAGAAGAGTTTATTACACCTCAAGATAGCTTCATTGAAGAGTTTTCTTCAGAAGAAAATTTGTATGTTCATCATAAGTCACCAATTGTTTCAGATTTTGAGACAGAAACAAATGAAACAGAAATTCAAACAGAAGAAGAAGATGCTGATTCTGTTCCAGATTCTGTTCCAATTGAAAACATGACCACTTCTCCTATTACACTTGACCTATACAAAAGTGATGACTTAGTAGAGAGTGACAAAAACTATGATGGTATTAATTTCACATCATATATAATTTGTTACATTATTCACATCCATCACTTATAGTTCAAATCTTATACTAAGCTATGTAGCACCGACACTTCTTATTAAAGTTGTGTCTGACACGATAGTAACACATGTGATTATATTCGTTTAATTTATTTTTCAAATTATTATGTATCCATGCATCAATTTCATAGATGTGTCTAGTGTCTGTGTTAGTTTTGTGTTTGGTGTTTGTGTAATCGTGGCTTCATAAGACATGCTTCTACTTCTTGATTTGACAAAATTGTGTCTGGTGTCTCGGTGTCATGTTCGTGTCTATGTCACTGTTTCATGGATGCTAAATGATGTTATACTTTTTTCTTGCAGAAAAATATATTGATATTGGAGTTATAAAAAATGAGAAAGTGCAAGAAGAAAAAATTACAAGAGATGAGAGTGTTTTTGTCAATGGTCCTACACAAATGGAGAGAAATAAGAAGTTGATTATTGAAGAAAAAGATGATGAAGAGATATATGAAGATTCAACTACTATTGGTTCAACATCTAAGGACTCTTCTGATTGGAGAAGTTCAATTATTTGTAGAGATTCTGGAACTGATGATTCATCATCAAGAAGAAGTTGTCCAAAATGGGAATCTTACGCAGTTTTTCAAAAATATGATGAAGAAATGTCATTTCTAGAAAGGATTAGTGCACAAAAGCTTCATGAAACTGGTAACATATACACCTTTCTTAATTTTCTGATATTTAATAAGCCGAATCTCTCGCTGCCTCAATCTCCGGTCAAATTCTCAATTGTTGAATTAATCTAAAGTTCGAGATATATTAGGGAGTTAGATTAATCCAACGACTAAGCTTTGGCCGGAGAAACTGGAGAGGCAATAAAAGATTCAAGTTGTTTAATAAGTATATACCAAAAAGTTTAACTTGTCGCCAATTTGAATCTTCTCTAGTCTCTCCGATGAAATTTTGGTTGTTGAATTAATCTAATAGTTGAGAGTATTTTATCTTGACAGTTAGATTAATTCAACAACTAACACGAATTCAAAATGGTCGCCACATTGTAATATTATTTCTTTAAATATATTTGTAATTTGAAACTTTTTCTTTTTGTTGCTTAAAATATTTGTGTTTTAAAACAATGATAAAAAATAATTTTCATTAAATTCAAAAAATTGTAACTTAATAGTTGGCCTCAGTTGGTTAACAAATTTCACTTTAGGATTATCAAGACCCTCTTCTCCTAAGAGTCAGAGGGTTAAGACAAAAAAAAAAATCAAAAATTAGTTATTATTAAGGATTGATTTTGTTAGAAATTATTAGTGACACTTTTATTGTTAAGGGTTGATTTTGTCACACATTATTAGTAACACTTTTAATTAATTTCAGAGTCATTGAGATCTATCAAAGTAGCTCCAAGGTCAATTTCAGGGAGAATTGTGTACAAACTTTCAAGTATGAACAAAAAACCAGAAGACATAAGTCACAATCCATATTGTGAATTAGAGGGTGCATATGTTGCACAAATTTGCTTAACATGGGAAGCACTTAATTGGAACTACAAGAATTTTCAAACCAAACGAGCTTCAAATGTTGATGTTGGTTGTCCAGCAACAATTGCACAACAATTTCAACAATTTCAAGTTTTGTTGCAAAGATATGTAGAGAATGAACCTTATGAGTTTGGTAGGAGACCAGAGATTTATGCTAGAATGAGGCATATGGCACCAAAATTGCTCCTAGTCCCTGAATATCGAGGTACAATTACTTATCATAGTAAAAATTGATTTGAAATAATTTTTTATTTATTTTTAATTCGATAAAAAAATTAAAATGTTAAATAAAACTTGAATGTGAGTTATAATTATTTTATTATCAAATTTTTAAAACATAAAAGATTTAAATTTTATACAATTCATTTTTTATATGATTTTAAATTAATTTATTATTTAGATTATTGTAAGTTACAAAAATAAAGATTTAATTGTCACTTATTAATTTTTTCAATTAAAATATATCACAAATTCTTTTATAAATCATGACCAAGGACATGATTGCTAGATATGTGGTTTTTTTTTGGAGGAAAAAATAGGTGTAAGTTTTAAATTGTATATTCCACAATTAAATAATTTTGCAACTGTGATATTTATTTTATATTGCCAACCCATTGGTTAGGGTCGGATTTGGATTTCCTGCTGTTACAGCAGGGTGCTGTAACAGATCAGGACTGTCCAATTTAAATCAATGGCTCAGATCATTCAACTGTGTTAAACTAGTGTTTAATCTGAACCGTCCATTTTGATATCAATGGTTGGAATTTTTTACAGCACCAAATTGTGTGCTTTTCTACAGCACCAAATCCTGGTCCGGTTAGGGTCCATGCATGCATGGCCCCATTAGTGTGAAGCATTATTAAACAATTTGTAGGGGAATTAAACAGTATATAAATATAATTAATTGAATATTTAATATAAACTTTAACAAAGACTTTTTTATGTCTTTTATTCTCACTTAATTATATTTTAATTTTTATTCATAGTGTTTAGTGTATAAATCAAATTGTATTATTTGCTCAAAATAAAATTGTATTATACAAAATTTACTTGCTGTGATATTAATTATGACTATATTTATTTTTTCTTGTTTGTGTTAATTAATTAAAGAATCAGATGATGATCAGAAGGAGAATATTGAGTTTAACACAAAAATATCATCAGCTTCATTTCTTGTGATAATGGAAGATGGAATCAGAACATTCATGAATTTCCTCAGGGCTGATAAAGAGAAACCATGTCAGATCCTTGCATCTTACTTTCGTAGAAATCAAAGAGGCTTGGTTGATCCAACATTAATCCGTCTTTTAAAGAAAGTTAATCAAAAGGCAAGCCCCTAATTCAATAATCTCTTTGGTGCATTCCACATCATAAATTTCATTTTATACATTAGCTCCTAACACATATTTTGTCTACACTCAACATATTAGGCTTCTAATGTGGACTTTTTAAAGGAAATTCGGCTATAAGATTTCGCATTCATGTAGTTGGAATATTGATGATTGTTCGATTAAATTATATCTTCAAAAAAGATGGATTTTATTTTATAATTTAAAATATCAAGATTGAATCTAGATTGTATGATCTTGATTGAACGGTCATCGATGTTTTGACTACGTGAATGCAGAGAATCTCTGACCGCAAAGAAGTCTGGTCCTACTAAAGTCTCTTTATATATCGATATATGATTTATTTATTTGTGTACATATTGGAGTACCATCATGCAATGTTTAGTGGATTTATTTATTTACTTACAATAAACTATACTTCAATTAATGTGTGCAGAAGAAAATAAAGATTAAGGATCTTCGTCGTTCACACAAATGCTTGAGGAAGAGAAACTTGAAGGAGGAAGAAGAGATGGAGATTTTGATGGCATTGATAGACTTAAAAGTGGTATCAAGGGTTTTAAGAATGAGTGACATAAATGAAAATCAACTACATTGGTGTGAAGAGAAAAATAGCAAAGTGAGAGTCATAGATGGAAAACTACAAAGAGATTCCACTCCACTTTTTTTTCCATCACATTGACCCACAAAAAAGGTTTATGTAAATTAATATTGCTTCATGAGTGGATGATGAATATGCATGAATACATATAAAGGAATATTCATTATTCATAACATACTTTTTGTAAATATGGAAGTAAAGAAAATGGAGAAGGACCCTACAAATCAAAGTGAAACATATGTGGAGTAGCATATGGAATATTTTGGGGTATGAAATTCATGGAAAGATGGGTAAAGGTGGAAGAGGTGATGTGTTATTGATGAATATTGAAAGTGAAAGACCAAAGACAAAGGAAGGTACAAGATAAAGACAATATTAGCTTTAGTTATTGCTTTAGCTTTTTTGATTATAGGGTTTATCTACAAGGGTTTTGAGCTGAATCAAAAGAAGAATTTGCAAGAGTGAAGCACATGGAGTTCAATAAAAGTAGTCTTCAACTCTTTTGCATAAAGTAGAGCACACAATAAAGGAATGGTAGGTTTAGGGTTTTTTTTTTCCTTAATGAATACGGAAAGGACAAGTTAGTTTTTGAAAGAGAGAAATAAATAAACAAATAAATATATCATCCACCTAGCTAGGACTTGTTGTAGTGCTACCAATTAGAAATTACAATTATATGTACTACTTAATTAATTTCAAGGATTTATTCTTCGATTTATCATTTTATTTCTTAGTTTGAACTTTAAAGGATATAAAGTTTAATACACATCAATTTTAAATTTTAATTTGTACCGAGTGTGTGAAGATTTTTTAGACAATTAATTATTCATAATACTTAAAAAGTAAAAATGTTTGGTTTTGATCATAACAAACTTAACACTCACAATAAGATAATTTGTGATTGGTTAGAAGTATAAAAAAAAAAAATTAAAATTAAGTCAACAATTGTGTGCTTATTAAAAAAATTATCTTTCAGTTGTCTGCATTTTTTTATCACGTAGATAATATCCTCAATTTATGATTTACTATTACATTTTGACTCCTCAAAAATGTTAAGGGGGAATGGATGGTAAGAAACACAATTTAGTTGGCGTGACTTTGAATAGAAGAGATTACACTTTCATAAAAATCACACAAGAAAGTAGTTATCTCCATGTTAAGACATTGTACATCTATTCCTAACTGGATTTCCATCCTCGTCACGTCCAGTCTAACACAAAGGAAGAACTTTAGGCCATTTGTTTACTAAGAAATATGTCTATCCAAAGACTTTTAGGTTGCTCAACCCTAAAAAAAGGACGATAAAAAATTAGCGTCTGGTTTGAGGAAAAAATGGTAATCAAAAGATATATTTAGATAGGTTTGTACCATCAAAAGATACGTTCTGATGATAGGTTTGTACCATCAGAAGATATGTTCCGATAAATCTAAAGATTTTTGAGCAAAAGTTAGGCACGGATTGAACAATCCCCCTATTTTAAAACTCTTTCAACTAAAGTTTGAAACATAAATGGTTCAGAATTTACTTTAGATTAACTTTGGCCCTGTTTGGATAAGCCGGAACTAACGGAACGGAACGGAACGGAATGGAACGGAATGGAGTGGAATGGAATGGAATAAAAATCTCATTCCATTGTTTTGATATTTTAAGACGGAATGAAACTAATTTTCCACTCCATTGTTTGAAAAGTGGACGGAACGGAAAGTGTTATAACTTTTTTATTCCATTTTTACCCTTTAGTTTAAAATATCAATTTGTTGAATTGTTAACTCAATTCAATCAATGTATGGTTATTTTGGTATCAAATAACACCAGAATAAATGAGTACAAAATAAACATGAGGAACACCATAAATTCAATATATTTTTACGAAAGTTTTATTTTTTAACGAGAAACTTCATTCAGGAGTTTCAAAGTCAATACATGTTCATAGTCATACCATAAACAATAAAAGAAATAATAGTATTGATTAGTTAGAATTGAAGATATTCTGCAGTGCATAATAATGGTTCCTGCATAATATAGTTGTATTTTCATTTGGTAGCTTAAACTTCATAGGCTTAATTCTAGTAAAATTAGAACAATTATTGAAAAGCTAAAAAACACGCTGGAAACAAGATGTAAGAGATTTATGATTGAATGGATATTAATTAAAAGAAGTGGCAGTAGAAACGAGACTATGGTAGTAGAAGATGGGAAAAGCAAGAAAAAAATAGGGCAAAGTTACAGTGAACAACAGAAAAGCAAGATTATAGTAGAAGATGGAAAAACAAGAAAATAGAAGATACGACGAACAGCAGAAGAAAAAAAATGAAGGAAGGAGGAGGAACAGGTTGATGGAATAAAAAAAGGACAAAGTTGTCATTGTATTATTAATGTATTCCATTCCATTTGATACACCCCAAATTGGGGGGAATGAAAATTTGGTTTAATGAGTGGTATTGGATGGAATGGATTCCATCACACTCCATTCCATTCCACTCTTTTTCTGCAAAACCAAACAATGAAACATGGTTCCATCTCACTCCATTCCATCACTCAGCCTTTATGTTTTCTTAGTCTACTAATCACACCCCTTAGGCTTCCTTTTGTATGTTTAATTTTGAAAGAAAATACTTTGAACGGCTAAGTTGATTTTTTGAGGTGTGTATTTGATATTTTCAAAAACTTGAAAGAACAATTATCTCAAGAGTATGGAATTATCTATAATAAAAACTTGAAAAAACATGATAAATGATAATAGTAAAACTTTGGTTAAATTTAATCTGTTTTTAAAATAATTTGTAGAATCTTTAATTTACAAAAGAATAGTAAATCATTTTCTTTTAAATTGCTTTTTTTTTTTGCATAGCAACCAAAAACAAAACTCATGCATTTTACATATCCAAAATCTTAAAAAAGTATATAACCCTTTATTTTAGGCTACAAAGTCAATGTCTTAAGCCAGGATCCGCCCCTGGTTGTGAGGAACCAAAGCTCATGACTAATTCCAAACACATACCCTCACTGACTTAATGCAAACAATTCAAGAAAAAAGGTTATTTACCATGATGAATGTGTCACTGAAAATTGAAATAGAAATTCTGATGATAGATCAATTCAAACAACTATTAAGAATTTAAGAAATAAACACCAAATCCAGTCTCATTTAACTTCAGAATGCCTACTCATTTCATATCCATACAACACTGAATAGTTATGTTGAAATCCATGTAAAATTCTGTTTCATTTCATTAACAACGAGCAAACTACCATGAACCTTCAGCACCAACTGTTGGATTCTTGAAGGCGGAGAACTCCCAGTATGTTTTCAAAGAGAATGGTGGGTAAACAGTAGCACCTTCTTCAGTAATTTTAGATATCTGTAGATACAAAATTACAAATACATTAAATATCCCAATGCAATTTTTTTTTTGAGACTAATCACAACGCAATAGATAACCAATTCAGTATAGCTTCATATTATAATATTAGATTCCAACAACTAATGAAGGAAGTGAAGTCGTTAAGTTTATGCCCAGGCTCATCCAGTCCTCCTGGTACACTGCTGATAGAAAGGGTGCAGTGCAGGTTCATACTTAACCCAATATATTCAACAAACATAATAATAACACTAAACTGAGTCGCAAGCTTTTTCTAACATTATGCAAGTGTATTGATGTTGTACATCTAATACATTCTAACTAGTATTCCAAAACAGCCATGGTAGTAAGCAAGTGCAACCATAAACCAATGTATCCAAGATAGGAAAGTTCCAGACCCCCACCCTGACAAATCAACCTATATAAATCCCAAGTTACTATTTTCTCCCTTTTTATCTTTTAAATAACTTCCCCTCCATAGGTGTTAACCCTCCCCTATTAAGTATTTACTTATTTGGTCTGTGAGAATAAAGTTGAAGAGGCTCAAGGCCCCAACATTGACATTTAGTCTAGTGATTCTATCACAATACTATTGCTACTTCCATCATCATCATCATCAGATAATCCTTTATTTTCTGCTACTAAGGTAAAGCCTTCATTTCTTAGGTGGTCAAGATTCTATACCAAAGCTATGTTGATCTGATCCAGGCAAAATTAATTACCTACGAAAGGAAGGCAGGAAACATCCTCATTAATCTGAATTCACAAGTTGTTTTTCAGAGTATATAATTAGTATATTTTCAGTGAAGAAACCTATTAGCTTGTTGATCCTTTCGGCTAAAAGTAGAATTTAAAGCCATAACGATGTCACATACTGATCCAAGTTAAAACATCAGATGTGAGTTGGCAGTTGGCACATAGCAGCAAAAAATGCTATTAATTGAACTTCCATACAAACGTTTCACCGAACTACATACTTTTTTAAGGTATAAAATTTGATGGTTAAAACATGTAACCAAAGACGTAATGTGGCTTTCTAAACAATGACAGCATGTAGAGAAAATTAAGAGAACTACAGATAACAATCATCACTCAGTTTAAAACAGGCCCCTTTAAAGTTCAATTCATAATCCAAAAAATCAATATTTAAGCATGATCTTAAAAGATGAATGTAAGATAAAAATCAATATTCCCTTTAAAAGATGAATGTAAGATATGGAAAATTGAGATTTAAAAATATTTTCCCAAATGTAGCATGCAGCATGCTAGCTGATCAAAGGTGAACCACTAGCCCTCGACCTATGGGCATGCTATGCTAGCTGATCAAATGTGGACCACTAAAAGAATATAGAACAAATGAAACAATACAAACCTGAATCTTGTTGACAGCAGACCTATCACGGTATAAAAGCACTCGCATGCATTTTTCAAGTAACTTGACACCTTCTTCAAATGTCAAGTTTTCATTCCACTCATCACGGAGAATTGGTCTAGCAAGGTGATTTCCAAGCCCAGTTGCCACATGGTTGTCTTCGTAATTAACACCAATCATGCTAACCTGGATAAGATACACAAATACAACAAATAAAAATCAGGTAGGTACCTCAACTGTTAGACTGAATGGCAAGATAAAGTAAGGCATACCGTGCCAAGGTACTTCTGCCCCTTTTTAACACCACCAAGAACAAGTGAGTTCCACAATGGGTTGAACTTGTTGCGCCTATTATACATCACCCGAGTTAAATAGTTGTGGACCTCCTTAGGCCCCAAAGAATTCCCATCATCCCACATGTTGTCAATAAGGCTGTGGTAATCAAAAGTCAAAAGTAACAGTTATATGAGAATCTTGAAGGTCAATAGTAACAATTATATGAGAATCTTGAAGTTGTAATATTTAAAGTCAAGGGTAAAAAACACAGAAGGTGTCTTTTACAGTATTTGAAATGTATATAAACAGGAAAAACAAGTAAAATGAAGCTGATGGAAGACCATTTAACTAATCACGCCCATTTGTGCTTCACTTATTAGAAGTAATCAGTGCATTTTAGTGACATTTATTAATTTATTTAAAAAAGATACTCACATGAGCTCATCAAGGTAGCGCATAATTTCCTGAAAGTCACTTATTTCCCCACTAGCACCAAGAAGGGAGTGCTTTCCGATAGGCTTCAAACGCTCAACACTCTTGTATCTCAGTGTAGATCCATATGAACCTGTGAATTAGTTCATTCTATCCATCAATTATCATTGGCATTATGTGCACAGTGAGACAAAGACTTAACACTTCAATGAACTTTGCAGAGATGGCACATTTACAAATCAGAAGAAAAGCACTAAAACTGGCCCTTGTAAGGAAACAACATTTATTCGTTTGCAACTTCTTTCTTAAAAAGTTAAAACATCGAGAAAGAAATTTTTCAGGAGAACTTGTTTTAAAGTACTTCGACTTGAAGATAAAATCACAATAAAATACTAACATTTGAAATGAAGGCAGTAAAATCTAACCACAATAGAAGGAAAGGTAATTACAAACTAGTACCAACAAAGTAAAAGAGTGAACAAGAATAAGGCGCATATAAATTGCAATTGGAAAAGGTGAAGTTAACAGAGAGAAAGCTATGGTGCTAATATGAATTGATGTGATTTAGCATCAGACCTCCCATATCAGCAGCCATGAGAATGCCATCTTTGTATTTGATAGCAACGACAGAAGATCCAGTTACATATGGGTACCTAGGGCACAAAAAATAAGCAACAACGTATACATTTAAGACTAAATTTCAATTACTGCATTAAAACCTTAAACTTGAATCAAAATAACATTAATAATTGAAGAGGGAGGAAGAGGGAGAATATATACAGAGTTCTCTGGGATTCAGTTACAGTGTCCATCACAACGACGAAGGAACCAGCTAATTATGAGTACCTAAGTATGTGAAATAAAAATTTAGAGCACAGAAAATGAGCAATTATATATATTTAAGCTATGTTGTCAATCGCTGTGCGAAGATAAGCTCTGCAACGACGCAATTGTCTGGTATGTTGCTGTTTGCAAAGGTGGGCATTGCATCCAAGAAAGAAAAAAAAGGAAAAGTTGAACAACAGATTTGAAGTTTACGCTTCTGTACAGAATCACTTACTGATTCTTAAAATTCAAATATTATTTTGAAAGCTCAACAACACACTAATCTCATCTGTACGTTACAACATACCATGGGAAAAATGACAATCAGTAAGCTATGATTAAACCATGTTTTAACAGAGAAAAAAACAAACAGAATAACAAAACCTTATAATTAACACATAATGTAATATAACAGTTAAATTAAGACTTAAGATTTGAGTCATACATGTCAGGTTATATACTAAATTAACAAGTAATTAAGCATAACCACCCCTGCAAACAATGATAAAATGCAACCACAAAACCTTTTTTCTCAAAAGTGAGTTCCCTGTAACCCCAACAAAAGTCCAATGAAACAATGAAACAAAACCATCCATCAAACTTAAATAGAATCCCTTGCAAATAAAGGGAAAAAATTAGAAAGAAAACTTTGATTCCAATTAACATTGATTTTGAAAGAGAAACTGCATTGTGCATAAAATCCTGGGGGCTATTCTAGCACAATACAAACAAGAAGGATCCACAATCATACTTAAAACTACACACACATGCACAAGATAATTATGGGCCTTTTTGGATAGACAGCTTATAACACAAGCGCTTATGCATAAGCTTACATAAGGTATTTTTATAGAAAAAGATAAAATGAGGTTAAATTGCTTTTGTGTATGCTATAACGCTGTTTTTATAAGCTATATTGGAGAACTTGTGAAAAAAAGCATGTGAAAATTGTCATACGCTGTTTTCAGAAGTTCTCCCAAACCTTGGTCAAAAAAAAAAAGAAATTCTCCCAAACCGCCTCAAAAAACTTAGGCCAGTAGATAAATTCAAATAAGTCAATCCAAACAGACCATATGTACTCTAAACAAAATATCTACAAATGAAGTATGCAATATGCATGACTCCAGAATTTTTCATCACAAAGGGTAGTCAAGGATCAAAAACAGATGAATAACCCTAAGCAAGTTACCTCTCTTGTGCATCTAATGTGTCATAAACATAAACTTGAACACATAACGAAATTGTAGACGTGTATAGAGAATAAGAATAAGTTATTGTTTGCATTACAGGCACAAAAGTTACAATTTACAAATATAGCAATATCCGCTTAACTTGCAGCTTATAGCAATATCCGCTTATCAAGATACGCACTTACGTATAAGCTATTTTTATAACAAAAAATAAAATAAAGTTAAATTGTTTTTGTATAGCAATATCC
>Ga0315913_1002044_pt1 | contig 23204 bp, 10 predicted proteins | sample MpolsnodulesMG_FD_207736 | JGI IMG/M metagenome (GOLD analysis project Ga0315913, IMG submission 207736) | Medicago polymorpha root nodule microbial communities from Los Angeles, California, United States - small nodules | ecosystem: Host-associated > Plants > Roots > Nodule | place: USA...
TCATTGATGTTCTTATACCAGACCTTCATTTCACTTGGAATTCCAATGGTCACATTTCTCTTTGCATCCACATCACCGTTCCTATTTGAACTTTTAAAATAGTCCCACCTCGATCCAAAAAGGTATGAGAGCAATAACACAGTAAAAGTATGAGAGTTGTCTAAAAATTGTTACAAAATAATTGTTCGAAAAACAATACAAATATCAATTCTCTTAATATGTGGTGTTGAATGATTCAATTAAGTCCCTTTAGATTCATTTTTTAGCTATACTTGAAGTTTTATTTTCTTTGTTGCATCTTTTTTATTTTTCAATATTATTTAATTACGTGAATAGATAGATTGATGTGTGTGTTGGATTTTAATTGTTATTCATGCATCAATAAATACAAAATTAGAATATACTCATAATAGAGATAGTATGAAAAATACCTAAAAAAAAGAAGATAATATGAGAAGGATGACTACCCTCATCGCCGTTCAGGTTTATAAATTAGGCTTTCAACATTTCTTTAGAGCAATCAAATGGATGAGGGCAATGTCCTTTCATTGAGTTTTATTATCCTAAATGAAAAAAAATGCTTTCCTTGTAATTTGTATCATACCATGAAGTTTCTCTTTATAAAACCAAGCTCCTCAATCATATGGGTACTCAAATCAAACCAACCTACTTCTCTATCTTTTCTTAAGAAAAATATTTCCTCCTTGGTCCCTACTCTGATATGACCCAACACAAGCCAATAGTCCAACCGTGAAGTGTATGGTCCACGATTCCTTCATATCCGGTTCACCTAAAATTGATATGTGAAAAGTAGTCATATTTTCATGATATGAGATCAAAGCAATGAACCTATTTAACACCACCAAATTTATCCACTCAACTTTAACATCAAAACAATCAGAGGGTATGGGTGTTACCAAGAACACCTCATTGCTCAAGTTAAATGATACAAAATATGGTCCATCAGAGCTGTTGTGAAAGTGACTCAAAATTGGAGAAATTGAAGTTTGCTGAAACTGTCAAAATCGGGGCCCGAATTGTGCTGTCCGGGGCCCGATTTTCTGCCTGGTTTTGGAGCATTTTATTACGTGAAAAATTGGTGCCCGAATGGAGGAATTCGGGGCCCGATGTGTCGTAACAGTATTTTTCAGAAACGTATTTTTGGGCCAGATTTGTTCCAATTTTATGGGGGTTACTTTTACTATAAATATAGGCTTTGTATCAAAGTAAACCTTGAGATAGAGGGGGCTGAAACAAGGGTTTAGAAAGACAACAACAAAACTAGGGTTTGTATAGAGTTTACTCTTGGCAACAAACACTAGGGTTGGGTTGATTCACCTTGGGAAACACTATTAGGATTGAGTCTCTTGGTCACGGAGAGAGATTTGGGCTTTGGGTAGAATTAGGCGGGAGACTTATTCTTGTAACCCATTGATCTCTCTTTTGTAAAGTTACTCATCATTATAATGAAACGGAGGGCTGCTCTCTCTCCCAGACTAGGTCAATTTGGACGGAACTGGGTAAACAAATTTCGTGTGTTCTCTCTTTCTTTCTCTCGCTGTTTTCTACTTTTGGTTTGTGTTTATAACTTCCATACACTTTGTTTTGGTTGCTTGATTATCACTTGCTCCACACATCAAGTTTATTATTGGTGTGATTTTTAATTCATAACAATTGGCGCCCACCGTGGGTCAAGGGTCAAAGGATAATCAAGTAACATGGGTTCGATGTGGGATATTGAGAAGTTTACCGGAGATAACGATTTTGGGTTATGGAAGGTAAAGATGGAAGCGGTGTTAATACAACAAAAGTGTGAGAAAGCTTTGAAGGGAGAAGGTGCGTTACCGGTCACCATGTCACAACAAAATCCAAATCAGCGTTATTTTTTACTCCATGTACCGCTCTGGTTTTGATATGGTTAGACCAGATATTGTTTGAATTTGATGCTTTCTTTCCTGTACCTTTATAGGCATGCATTAGATTATAGAATGAATACCATTTTAGAAGTACATGTAAATTATGGAGGCCAACCTTGGATAATGTATTTGAATGTTTTATGTAAATATGTACTGAAAAGGCAAGTATCAGGAACTTTGATCTTGCTAACTTTTGTTGTTCATGATTCTTAGTTTTCTGATTATAAGAAAGTAGTCAATTTGTTTGACAAGGGCTATGAAAAAGTACTCTGGATTCCATCGAATCAAACATATCTATTTGATGTGATCTGAGATTGGATGAAAGGATTAAATTCTATAACACAAACAAGAAACTTGTGTCTGAACTGAACGAAGAACTTTTAAAAATGAATGGATCCATGTTGAGCTTAAATTGTTCGGGAGTAGTTCGAATTTCAAGTATCGTTAGGAACAAACACAAATGAGAATCCACGTGTGCAAGGAGAAAATAATCATGTTCATCATGTTTACTTTTATGATGTAATATTTATTCAGAACTTCAGTCAGTTATAGCTTCCAGGTTATTTCTTTAGAACTTCAATCAATAATGGATCCCAGATTTACTGTTTGTCCATCAGTAGAAGAAATTCATATTTACTTGTGTATTCTACTATTTTTCTTTCAATTTATTCTAGACTCTAAAGTAAAAGACACAAGCCTGAAAAGTGGCTGAATCTTATATAGGAGCAGCAATTAAAACTGCAAGCACTTCACTTGTAACATTCACATATTTGATCTATAATAACCATATATTATTATTCTATTTATGTTGACATTGTGGATCAAGTTTGTGAATGTTATAAGTCCATATATTATTCTTTAATCCTGTTATTTATGTCAGAATATGATGACAGGTTTAGAGAAATATGACTACCTTATGACCCTATTCAGTTTTCTTAGCTAAATTAAACCAGAGGTTCTCTAAGCTATTTAATTATTGGAAAAAGATAAGTAGACCACTCTTATATGTACACCCTTTGTACCACTGCTGATGTGGCAGGGGGTAGTTTGGTAATTTCATGTGATAAGGGTAGTTTGGTAGTTTCACTCACAACCACACAATCTTCTCCTCTTCCTCTTCTCTGTAACCAGATCGACCTTCTCCTCTTTCTCTTCTCTCTCTGGCCTCACCGCCGCCGTCGATGCCATTCTGCCACTACCACCATCGGCCACACCGAATCGCAACCCCATCTCCATCGCCATCTTTATGTCACCTCCATCAACTCCCACAACCGAATCGCAACTCCTTCTTCTTCGTCACCGTCGTTTGTTCATCACCACCTTGAGCGAAAACAACAACGGTTTGGTTTATTTTCATAGGATTGAATTCGTTTCAAACTTGTGACATATGTTTGATAGATTTAGATGACTTTGTATTTTGATATTTATTGGACTTCCTTGCATGGATTGTTTTGACTTTGTTTTCATTGTGTCTGTGTACTATTTTTTGTGGGTTGATGTATTATTAGTCTTTGTAAGACAATTTCTACTGCTCTTATTGTTGATGACTTCTTGTAAGGGGGCTTTAACTTAAGCCATTTTTACAAGAAGTTTCATCATCCTTGCATCCATGAAACTAAAATCTTGGGTTAATGAAATAGGAGGATTAAAGTAAAAACACTTTGATTTATTAAATAATTAAAGTTTGTATTATTGTCCTTGACTTATGTTATTGATTCATATTTAATTGATGCAGGGCTTGAATGAACTACATAGGTTAATGATCTTAGGACCATAATAGAATGTAATGTGAACTGTTATGAATTAGTTTCCAGTTTTTATTAGAAGATTCATTTGACTGTTTTGGGTAGTGTTTCATTTTGTCATATCAACCTAGAAGCAAACTCTTTGACTAAAAGTGGCTCTTGTATGAAGTCAAGTGGATTAGGTAGCTAGAAGTGTCCTGACTTATATTAGTTATAACTTGGTTTCTTTCTGTTTTTGTTATTTTGTTCATGTGCCTTGTTTTTGAATGTTCAAGTGGAAAATTCCTTGTGTTGCTGATATTTTATCTAGAGCATTGGGCGGTGTGCTCACGTGATGATTTTTTTGTAATCTATATATTGGGGATTCTGTCTTTCTAATTCTCACGTTTTAGAGGTTGTAGCTGAGTTCCGTCTGTTGAAGATTGAGCGAAGATGGATCTAGTTGTCTTGGTTGGATTGGTGGAGTTTTTAGGTGCTTCATGATGATCTAGTTGTCAAAGGTCATATAAAGAAGCAAAACATGGATAACAAATGGAATAACACCTATGGTTTTGTTAAGCATGAGAATGTCCCGAAGATAATTTGCATTGCTGCAATTAATTTGAAATGTTGTTGAGTTTCTATGGAACTAGTTTATACAAGTTGGATGGTGAAGTAGCTTTGCAAACCATGGTGTTACTTTAAGTACTTTCTTGTGGTATTTTAGCATTATTGGTGTACTAGTGGTTACTTTTATATGGTGTATTAGCATACTAGGAAGTGTAACAACATATTATTAGCTCAAATTAAGAGTCTGTATTATCACATACTTTTGTAATTCTATACAACTCTTCACATGGTAGTTGTCATTGATTACTAATGACAAGGAAACAAAATTTAAACTCAGGAAAAGAAATGTGGTTATTCTTTTGTTAAAAAGTGGGTAGTCGCTATATAGATTTGGTCAATTGGATTTACCTATAGTAATCAGTAAAAAGTCACAACCAATAGTTAGTGATATTATGTTTCTTGTATTTTTAATGTCTATTGTATTGTGTTTTTTAGTAATGTTTATTGTATTGTTTAAGGTGAGTAAATAGTCAGAATTAGTAATTTAAACACAGAAAAATTATGGTTACGACTAAATAGTCAGAATTACTATTAATACCTGAATATATGTGGTTACGCCTTTGTAAAATTATGGTTAATGCTTCAGTTAATTGGTTACCTAGAATTATCATGTCAAGACTATATAATTTTAAGCAAATCTATCACTAAAATGCCAATTGTGATCAACTTTTATGTTTCATGCACCGTAATTGCTTTAATTTGACGTTTGCAGATTAGTAAACTTATAGATGAGTAATTTTAATTCCAAAAAAAAAAATGTGGTTACGCCTTTGTAAATAAAAGGTAATAATAGTAATTCTGAAAATTATTGGTACAAAAAATTGTGGTTACGCCTTTGTAAATTATTGGTAGATATTAACCGCAAATTGTCTGATGCGCAAAGGAGTAGAATTATGAAAACTCTGTTCCGATATCTGGTGGAAATGAAGACCTATATAGGAATGAATGGTACTTTATTGAAGGAATTATTGCATAGGTGGGATGCAAGTAGCTTAGGATTTAGAGTAGGCGTTTGTAAGAATCTGGTCATACAGACCATATATTTGGCTAGTTTATCTTTCCCAGGTGTAAATAATATTGTTTTAGGCGAATCGATCACATAATCTCATTTGATCACTGCACTAAAAGCCTTTCCAACCATAAATAACTTGTTTTACAATCTACGAGTTTATCACGCCTAAAGACAGACAAGTTCTAATTTAAGAAAAAAATAGTGGTCATGCATTTGTAAAATTGTGGTCATACAAACGATATATTTGGCTAGTTTATCTTTCCCAGGTGTAAATAATATCGTTTTAGGAGAATCGAACACATAATCTCATTTGATCACTGCAGTAAAAGCCTTTCCAACCATAAATAACTTGTTTTACAATCTACGAGTTTATCACGCCTAAAGACGGACAAGTTCTAATTTAAGAAACAATAGTGGTCACGCATTTGTAAAATTGTGGTCATACAGACCATATATTTGACTAGTTTATCTTTCCCAGGTGTAAATAATTCCATTTTAGGTGACTATGATTACGCCTAAATTCTGTCAAACAAAACAATATTTAGCTCTCACTTTATTATCATCAGTCGAAAATCACAAGTGTGTCCATTATATATTACTTTCACTAAAATCATGTGGATAAATTGAGAAAAAGAGAGAAATTGGTAATAAAAATATAATGTGGCTACACATTTGTTAAAATCTGGTTAAGTGCAGCTCATTTTAGGTTAGTTCGTCTAAAACCTGTGAAACACAGAGGATCATTTACCTCTCCCTTTATTATCATTAGTCAAAAATCACAAATGTGCTCCAAATATATCCCTTTAACTGAAATCATGTGGAGTAGCAATGAGAAGAGACAAACTCGTAATGAAAATAAATTGTGGTTACACGTTTTTTAAAAACTGGTTAATTGCAACTCATTTTTTGTTAGTTTGCGTAAAGTCTGTCAAACACAAGATCATTCACCTCTCGCTCATGCTATAAGTACTGAATGTGGGTTGGAATGAATTTCACCTTTTCTAATTCTAGCATGAGTAATACTACATTTGAGTTTTTCTATTCTTCTAAGCTTATTTGTACAAGATAAACTTCTGCACAAATGATAATGTATGGGTCGAGTATGGGCATTAATATTACATGTTTGACATAGTCATGGATAATTAAAATGATTATCACAATCAAAACCTAGAAAATAGATCACACCACTTCACTCTTTGTCTTCTTTCTCATCTCGCCCTTCATCCCCAGTGTTCGTACAAACACATTCTACATGTTGGTTTGCTTGAATCGCTAAATTTCCTTTTTCTTCTTCAACAAATTTCACAATCTGTAACAAACAAAAATTAATATTAAAGAAAAATCTATGGCATTGCCATTGTCCACACACTGGTTTGTCATTGCACACAAAATCACCAATCCATGGCATTGTCCACACTTGCTTCAATAAGTTCACAAGTCATATTTTAATGACAACTTTAACATTTTAACTTCATCCTTATGAAATGGATTTGAACTTCCAAATATCCGAGTAAATTAAATTACATAGCACAGTAAAGAAAAAGTATAAACAAATTATGGAGACTAAAGAAGAATATTGACTTCCTAACAGGGATACACAAATCCTACAAAAATATCCATCCTTTATATTTTAATATGCTAGCCAAGCACCACACAGACAATCTTGTATATGACAAGAAGCACATATAACATAGCATATTCACTAACCTTTACCATTTCAGTTCATTTGTCGCATCATCAATCTTTCAAAACATGTATAACATAGAGCAAAAACACAAAATAAACCGTTTAGAAAATAACAATAAACTTAAAAGATTTCACCTTATGCATTTGTCCAAAATTTCTACAAGTCATTGACAAACATCACAAATAACAGCCCAAGATGTCATTAGCTGCGACATATATATGTTACTCTAAGTTTATGTTAACCTAACATCACAACAAATTTAGCTAGCTTATGTTACTCTAACAGACTAAACAATTCCTAATTGCAACCCACAACACCCCACCAATGAAAATCGTACCTGCACATGTAAGAAAACTATAACCTCAACTAGTCTATACACATAAAGTGACAGTCCTCTATTTCAACCATATTTTCATGTCACAAACAGATTTATCGCCCACTTTTCACTTATTATTACATCATAGCTCTCTTTTTTGTATTCTAGCTCAACCCTCCAACATCACATGTTTAAACTTTAGAATTTATCCTAATCATACAAAGATTGGATTTAGAAAAACCAACAATATCATCAAGTGGATCTGCACTAATGTGTGACACAAATTTGAAAACTTGTATCAATCTTATTGTTCAATGAAGTCCAAAAATAACAAAATACAAAATCATCTAAATCCATCATAACTAATTTCAAAGCTAACAAGTGCTTATTATTGTTTTCAATTCCTAAACTACATTTAGTGTTAACCAATTTCGGACATCAATTTTCAATACATATAAAACCCAAAATGTAAAACCCTCAACCAGGATATTGAAAAACAATTTTTCCAAAGTTCACCTTCAACAAAGAATCAGCAACACATACACATTCCATTGATGAAGATAGTTAAGCAACGTCAGCTGGAGACAAATAAATTGAGTTACCAACGATGAGAGTCACGCGACGGCGAATCCAAGGCACATAGACTGTAACGAGACAGAGATAAAGGAGGCCACAACATCGGACGTTCGATTTACGATTGAGGGAGAGAGTGTGTATGTGTGAAGGAGATAGAGGGGCGGCTGCTTACGAAGCTCAAGGTTGCGGTAGAGAGAGTGAGTGAGGACCTCAGGGGAGAGAGAGAGAGAGAGAGAGAGAGAGAGAGAGAGAGAGAGAGAGAGAGAGAGAGAGAGAGAGAGAGAGAGAGAGAGAGAGAGAGAGTGTTTTTTTTTTTTTATTTTTTTTTTTTTTTTTTGTTTTGAGCTGACATAAGTTAAAGTTTTGGTGATATGGCATAAGTTGATTATTATAAGCTTAATTATGCCAAATGAGAGGGTGTATGGAAGTGGTTTGACAGATAAGGAGGTCGACGTATTAGTGCTCTTAATTATAATACATTGGTCCTTTAAGTTTTTTTTATCACGTAGGTCCTTTAAGTTTATTGACCGTAACAAGTTGGTCCTTTAAGTATTTTTCGTACCACTTAAGTCATTTAAGTTATTTAATTGTAACTTTTAGACCCGAATAACTTACATTTTTAAGATTTAAAATCCCACAAAATGTTACGGTTAAATAACTTAAATGATCTAATTGGTATGTAAAAAACTTAAAACCAACTTGTTGCAATTAATTAACTTAGAGGACCTAAGTGGTACAAAAAAAATTAAAGGACTGATTTGTTACGATTAAATAACTTAAAGGACCTATGGTGTAATTTAGCCTAGTTTCTTTATCAAGCGCTCTAAAGAAATTTATCCTATTGTTGAGCTCCTTCTTTTCTTTGGGATATGGTAAACTTATTTTTGATTTTAAATTGTGTTTTTTAAGTCAATTAACATAGTTTTTGCCTCAAATTAAAATACTCTTCACATCCTCTTAAATCGAAAAAGTAAGTTCACGTGATGACCCTATTCAGGTTTAACGCTTGCTAGCCTACGCTTTCGACTGCGTCAGATGGCATCAGAGCATATTTCTCATATTCTTTTCGTAACGTGATCAGCCATGGGAGATCAACCGGTGACGAAAGCAGAGTTTGAAGGCATAACCGCGGATTTTACCACGACCAATGATGCTATGACTGCACAAGTGGCGAAGTTATCAACTCAGATGAATAACAACACCAACAATAACGTTAGCAACAACACCAACAACAACAGAAACAATCAGAACAAAGGAGGATGACCTATTAGGGTTCCACCTAGTGGAGGCAATCGAATTAGTGATGATTCGAGTTCTGAAGAGGAAGAAGTCGTGACTGAAGAAGGAGATGAATGTGGGAATAACTATGATTACCGCGTAAAGGCTGATATTCCATTGTTTTATGGATTGATGGGAGTGGAAGAGTTTATGGATTGAAAGATTAATGTTGACAGATTTTTCGGCATCATGGACGTCCCAGAAAGCAAACAGGTTAAGATGGCGAACATGCTAAAGAGTATTGTTGTCTTGTGGGATAGGCTTGTTGTTCAAAGGCAGAGGCAAGGAAAAACACCCATCCGAATTGGCGAAAGATGAAACAACTGATGTTGGAGCGGTTTTTACTGGAGGATTACGAACAAATTATGTATAAGATGCATATTGATTATGTTCAAGGCAAGCGATTGGTGACAGAATATACAACTGAGTTCCTGCATTTCTCTGAACGCAACAATTTGAGAGAATCAGAAAATCAGAAGAAAGCTCGATATATCAGCGACTTAAAAGGATCCTAGCAAAAGAAGATGAGTTTACAAACTATTTGGACCGTGGCTGAAGCGTCAAACCTAGCTTTGAAGGAGGGACTGATAGAGAAATCCCCCCAAAACTTCTCATCAATAAGAAGATATTCTCCCGAGAATAACCTTGAATCAACATCCGACAAGGAAAATAGTGCAGAAAATAGAGATTTTAATCCTAGTAATAACGGGGCTAGCAACTCTAATAGTAAGCAACAAAGTAAGACACCAACCCAGAGGCAAAATAATCCACATGTTAAGGCCACCAGAGATACTTGTTAACGGTGTAATGAAAAAGGTCATAAATTAAATGTTTGTCCATCGAGAAGAGTCACAACTGTTGCGATTTTTTTTTGAAGGAGAGTAAGAAAGAGAGCTACCTACTATCGAGGAAGATAAGTATGCAGGGGTTGAGTTTGCCGAAGAGGAATTTGATGAGAGGGTAATTTTGTGTTGCAGAGGATGTTACTAGCATCCAAAGATGAAGGGCAGCGCAAGAACTTGTTCAAAACACATTGTTATGTCAAGAAAAAAATGTGCAATTTGATCGTGGGCAGTGGCAACACGGAGAATCTGGTCTCTCAGTAATTAGTATATTCTTTTAAGTTATCCACAAAACCTCATTAGAAGTCGTACACCCAAGGTTAGGTCAGCAAGGGATCCCAGGTTCGAGCAATACTATCCTGCAAAGTTACTATCTCCATCGGTAAGCAATAAAGAGAATAAATACTTTGTGATGTTCTTGATATGGATGTTTGTTAGATTTTACTTGGTAGACCGTGACAATTTGATAATGATATTATTTATCAAGGATGGGATTACATGATGATGTTTACATGGGGCACACATAAGATTGCTATGACTCCTGTTTTACACTTTGATAAGAGCCCAAGAGAAAAAAAGACTAGTTTGTTGGTGATGGCATATAATGAAAAGGAACTTGATGAAGTTGTTAAAGAAGTACTGGATATCCTAGGAGATATCAAAGATTTGAATGCAGGTGAGCTACCAAAAGATTTGCCTCTTATGAGGGATAAATGTCAGATGGACAATGTTGTTGATAAACGTCGGAGTTAAAATTTTTAATATGGCAGACATTTTATGAATATCATGCAGACGAAGCTCTTTATTAGAATGAGAACTCGAGGTCGATTTCTTCAGAGGTGGAGGAGACTGATGTAGGAAGGTTGGCTGCATTTATCGAAGACGAAGCCACGCGTAAGAAAGGTTTGACGAAAATAGTGCAGGTTTGGCATCCGATGTCAGAATGACTACTAATATACCTTTTCGGATATAGAATTGGCCCACGAGTAGAACTAATTGCTAAGTAATGAAGTATCAACTTTTTCAGCCATTTGAGTTCATCTGAAAGCCGAAAATTAGATTTTATTATTTCAGCACAATTTTAATAATTTCTATTTTATTTTCTGTTTTGGATTTTTGGCCCATTGTGGTTTCTTTAGTATTTAAACACTTAAGTTGCAGCCAGAGAGACAGTTTTTATTCATTCAATAAAATTTATGAGTATTTTTTTATTTTCTGGTGGATTCCGAAATCATATTTTTACAAATTTGTGGCTTACAAACTTGTTTCTTTTTAATCTAAGTTTAGCGCTCGCTAGTCTCCGCTTCCAACTCCGTCATAATATCAAGTAAGGAGTTCAAATCTCTCAAAAACATTGTTAAAATAATTATTCATGTCATTTAACTAAAAATAGTTTTTCTCTTCTCCAATTATTTTATTCCTACGTACTTTATATAGACATACATACCACAAAACTTCAAGAATGAGACCAATATACCTTATTCATATATGTAATCATAACAATTATTAATATGTTGAACTTACCACTTATACAAAAAGAGGGGTTGAAAGTTACATTATCAATTATCGAACTTTGCAGACAAAACAAAAGCATCATCAATTATCAAACTTTGCAGACAAAAACAACATTATCATCAATTCTTTATTCATTTCGATTATGTAGTAGTAGTACACTCTCACATGTTGTACCATAAGTTGGATTCAAGGGAAAGACAAGAAAATGCAAGCAATTGATAAAAGAGATCAAAATTTGCGCTGCAAAATTGTGATGAGAAAGAACAGATGATGGGACATCTGAATGATCCAGAATGTCATATTGCTGCGAATTAATGCAATGCAACTATACTATTCAATATATTTACCATGATGAAATAATTGAGCTGTTCCACTTCAATCTTTGTCAGTGATGCTTGTCTCTTAGTTATGTTTGTCTTGTCCTACCATTTAGGCGCGTCTGTTTGAGATTTTTTTAGAAATAACTCTATTTTGTGTAAAAAAAATCACTTTTGTCATTTTTAAGTGTTTGTTTAGGATTTTAAAAAAAAATCATTTTATAAAAAAAAATCTATTTTGACTTTAAAATGAAAAACTATTAGGATTAACTTTTCTCAAAATCCATTTTTTCAAAAACAAAGAGGTAACACATAAACTAGTTAAAAATCATTTTTTTTAAAAATCACTTTTTTTGGGTAGTTGACAAACACAAATAGCTTTAGATTTTTTCTAAAATCTCTAAAAAGATCTCTAGATTCTTTTAACATAAAATCGATTTTTTTTAAAGCTGAAACAAACACACGCTTAGTATTTTCCAAAAGAAAATTAGGATGAATATACACGTATGTTTTATGTGGATACATTTTCCAGCTATAAATTTCAATAGAAATATCAAACAATTAGGATGAGTCTACACACTATTGGTCACCAAGTAAAGACCATAAAAACTCAATTTGGCTATAAATATTTACGTTGTATTCCTTGGCATTTCATCCACACTTACTTTTCTATTGCTTTTCATTCACCTAAACCATTTGGTAACACTTTCCACAAAATCATTCATTCATGGCATGGTTGCTTATGTTATTGCATCTTTTTCTCTTCCATTTTCTATCCTTCTCTTCTTCTTTCAATTTTTCATGCCATCATGAGGAGAGCTCGGCTCTGCTTCAGTTCAAGTCCTCCTTCACTATAAATTCGGAATCTTCTTATCCTTGTGATGAATCTCTTCTGAAAACAGCAACATGGAAATATGGGACTGATTGCTGCTCATGGCATGGTGTCACATGCGACCCCACTTTTGGTCGCGTGATTGGCCTCAACCTTGGCTGTGAAGGCCTTCAAGGTATATTCCATCCTAATAGTACTCTTTTTCATCTTGCTCATATTCAAAAACTCAACCTTTCTTACAATGATTTCAATGGCTCCCATTTTCATTCTAAGTTTGGTGGGTTTCAGAGTCTTACACATCTTTACTTGTCTGGTAGTTCCTTTAAAGGTAATATTCCAACTCAAATCTCACACCTTTCCAAATTACAATCACTTCATCTCTCTGGGTATTTTGGTTGTGTTTTAGTTTGGAAAGAGACCATCTTAAAGAGGCTTCTGCAAAATGCAACAAATTTACAGGAGTTGTTTTTGGATTATACAAATATGTCTTCAATAAGACCAAACTCCATTGCTTTGCTTTTCAACCAATCTTCCTCTTTGGTTACTCTAAATCTTAAATCATCAGGATTAAGAGGAAAATTCAAAAAGAGCATTCTATGTTTACCAAGTATTCAAGAAATAGATGTGTCATTTAATGATGAACTTCAAGGCCAACTTCCCGAATTGAGTTGTAGCACTTCTCTTAGAATCTTGGATCTGTCGGCTTGTGGATTCGAAGGGGAAATTCCTACTATGTCTTTTTCTAACCTTACAGATCTTACCTCTCTAACTCTCTCATATAACCACCTAAACGGTTCAATCCCATCATCACTTATAAAACTTCCACGTCTAACTTCCTTGGATCTTTATAGGAACAAACTCAGTGGTCGAATTCCAAATGTATTTCAGACGTCAAACAAATTTCAAGTATTAGATTTGAGTGATAACAAATTTGAAGGAGAATTGCCAACATCACTTTCAAACCTTCAACATGTCATTCGCTTGGATCTTTCATACAATTTATTTAGAGGTCAAATCCCAGATGTGTTCGGTGGGATGACCAAACTGCAAGAACTCAATCTATATTTTAACAATTTAGAAGGACAAATTCCATCTTCATTATTTAACTTGACTCGTCTTATGTTGTTATATTGTTCTAATAATAAATTAGAGGGTCCTTTACCTAACAAAATTACAGGGTTCCAAAAGTTAACTGATTTAAGTTTAAATGACAACTTGTTAAATGGAACAATTCCTTCCTCTTTGTTATCTTTGCCTTCTTTGGTACGTTTATATTTATCAAACAATCGACTTACAGGATCTATCAGTGCAACTTCATCATATTCCTTAGAGAGTTTAAATCTATACAACAACAAGCTACAAGGCAATATTCCAGAATCCATTTTCAACCATACAAACCTAACTAATCTAATTCTATCTTCAAACGACTTGAGTGGTTTTGTCAATTTTCAACACTTCTCCAAACTTACAAATCTTCGATATTTATCCCTTTCATGGAATAGTCAATTGTCACTAAACTTCGAATCCAATGTCAATCATAGTGTTTTTTACCTTGAAGAATTGGAATTGTCTTCCGTAAATTTGATCAAATTTCACAAATTGCAAGGAAAATTCCCGAATTTGGATTATCTTGATATTTCCAACAACAAACTTAATAGAAGAATGCCCAATTGGTTACTTGAAAAAAATTCGTTGAAATTTTTGAACCTCTCTCAGAACTTGTTCATGTCAATAGACCAATGGATTAACGTCAATAGATCCAATGGTTTGTTAGGCCTTGATCTTAGTGGTAATTTATTGGATGGTGAAATACCTTTGGTTGTTTGCAAATTCAGTTCACTTGAATTTCTCAACTTGGGATACAACAATTTGACTGGTATCATTCCACAATGTCTTGCTGAATCAACATCCCTTCAAGTTTTGAATCTACAAATGAATAGATTTCATGGCACTTTGCCAAGTAACTTTTCAAAGTATAGTAAAATTGTCTCTCTGAACCTCTATGGCAACAAGTTAGAAGGCCATTTTCCGAAATCCTTGTCTTGGTGTAAAAAGTTGGAGTTTCTAAACCTCGGGGTCAACAAAATAGAAGACAATTTTCCAGATTGGCTTCAAACAATGCAAGATTTGAAAGTGTTGGTTTTGCGAGACAACAAGTTGCATGGTTCCCTTGTCAATTTAAAAATCAAGCATTCATTTCAAAGTTTAATCATTTTTGATATCTCGGGTAACAACTTAGGTGGTTTTCTACCAAAAGCCTATTTAAGAAATTATGAAGCCATGAAGAATGTTAATCAAGTGGAAGGGAAAAGCAGTTTGCAATACCTGCATGAGTCGTATGCAAAATTCGACGCAGGATACTCAGATTCTGTCACTGTGGCAACAAAAGGGATTCAAATGAAACTGGTGAAAATTCCAATAAAGTTTGTATCTATTGATTTTTCAAGAAACAAGTTTGAAGGAGAGATTCCAAATGCTATTGGAGAGCTTCATGAACTCAAAGGGCTTAACCTTTCCCACAACAGACTTACCGGTCATATTCCGAAATCCATAGGAAACTTGACAAACTTGGAATCTCTGGATCTTTCCTTAAATATGTTAACCGGTGTGATTCCTGTGGAATTAACCAATTTAAACTTTCTTGAAGTCATGAATCTTTCCAATAACCATTTGGTAGGCAAAATACCTCAAGGAAAGCAATTCAACACATTTACAAATGATTCCTTTGAAGGAAACTTGGGGTTATGTGGATTTCCCTTGTCAAAGAGATGTGGACCTGAACAACATTCTCCACCTTCACCCAACAAAAACTTTTGGAGTGAAGAGAAATTTGGATTTGGATGGAAACCGGTGGCAATTGGATATGGATGTGGATTTGTGATTGGAATATGCATTGGATATTGTATGTTTTTAATTGGAAAGCCTAGATGGCTTGTGATGATATTTGGTGGTCAACCTAAGAGAAAGGTGAAAAGAAGGACAAGAATGAGGAGGAACCATAGTACAACCATGAATCAGAATCAGATGATGCAAATGTCATAGTCTTATTGTTTTAGTTATTTTCTCTTTTGTGTGCTAGTCTTTACTTTCTGTTTAAAATAAGATTGATTTTAGTGTGACAATCTTGTCACTCTTATTTGATCTATCTAGTTTGATTTTGGGTTGTAAGTTTGTATAGTGAATGTATTGTGCTTAATAAAATTGCAGGTTATCTTGTCACTCAATTTATTTGTTATCTTGTATGCTTGATTTTTGTTATTAGTCGAGTTATATGAATATAAGAAGACAAGTTCCAACTACAAATCTATCATTACTTTACAAAACAATTCGTAGCATTTAGATTTGTCACTTCTCTAAGCCATGCACTTTTTATTTCTTGGTAAATCCATAGCATAATTAGGGAATTGAAAACTGTGTCTTTGTAGTAAAATGATCTCGGCCGTATAATTTTTATCAGACGGCTCACATGCTTTACAGCATCTGCCGTTACAGCAGATAGTGTATTAACACTGTTGTGGTCTTAATCAATATTTTTTTTTTTGACAAATTAATCAATAATTATTTATATTTTTAAGTCAAGAATTTTAGCATAATTTTTTAGTAAATATATATGGGTTCAGGAATCAGAATGTCGTTGTGTTTTGTTTACCCCATATTCCAAGATTGATTGATTGTATTTTAAGAAACTTGGCTTATTAATGCATATTTATATTCCAAGTAAGTTGACATATTCTACTTCTGGGGAATGATTGATTGTTCAAGTAAGTCGATATGTTGAATATGTGATCCAAGTACATGAATAGGCCTGGTTTTTATGGATGAAAGTGAATCAAAATAAAGCAAGTCTTTCCTGAATTTCCATAGCAGATAACACTATAATTTATATGTGCTTCCAAACAAGTATTTTATATATAATTAGCCTAATTTATATCAATGGAAACATCAAGTATTTTGATTCTTATCAACATATCGACTTACTTGAACATTTCATAAATTTATGTACTATACACACACACACACACACACTATATTTCACCAGAAGTAGAATATGTCAACTTTATGCTAACCTTTTACTTCAAAATATCTGTATGTGATACTAGTATGATTGCATCAGACAATGGGGAGCAGAAATAAAGAGTGAAAGATTTATTGCACAAAATGTCCTAATCACCATATACCACCATTCACTCAAGGGAGTAGAAAAAATTGTACTTAGTTCTCAATAAAGATTCAAAACTGGGAATAAATGCACAAACCCATCAAAATTTAGTTGAGGCCAAAGAAAAAAAAACTGAAGAACAGTCCAGAAATTTAATCAGCTGCAAAAGAAAATAATAAGAGCAAAATATAAACTGAAATAGTAAAATAAGATACAATTCATTGTCAGTGTCTTACCAAGCATAGCTCCAACTCTTCCAAATGGAACTGGAAATGAGAGGTGGCGAGAGAAGGACAGAGTCCCTGTAACCATAGCTGACCACATCAGTTTCATCGTCTCTCCACCATGTTGTGTCATTGCCGATGAAAGAGAAACCAGGTGTTCATTTTGTTGCTGGTAGTCCTTTGCTGATATTTTTCCCTCTCCTGATTTCACCCACATCCCCTCTCATGTCTCACATATCATCTCCCTCCATCTATTTTTCTGTCTGTGATTGTTCGCATAACAATGCAACAAAACATGAGAGTTGGCAATAATCCATGCAGCCAGAATGAGAACAATGCTGCTATAACATGTTAAAGTTACCAAACATGTCATAAGAATTGGAACGAATAAATGTCATGCTTAATATCATTGATAGTAGTGTGTTTTACTTCAACAAAAAAATAAACTCTCACATAGAAGGCTGTGTGAGCTTGTCAAGTCCACTAGTATGTAACTTAACATTGCTCAATGAACAGAACTTTGAGCAATAATTGTGCGGTACACATTGTCAGAAGCATTACTTGGAACAAGTAGGATCATATATGTGTGCATGCACACCTGTACGAAATTCAAAATAACTAACCAACATTCATAAGTGATGTTACCTTGAACTTAAGCTACTTATTGAGACCTAAGGGATGGCAATGCTTCTTTGAACTTTTTTGGAAGGCGAAAACAATTGGAAACATTTCAAAATCAAGCAAAACAGAAAACCAATATTCCGTCACAATCCTAGACAATTTAAACATAAAACACAAGTGGCGGCAGTGATAGTAGGCGATGGTATTTCAGCCAGTCGATGATGCAGTCGAAGATCATACTGAAGAGCACAAAGCATATACAGCAAATAGAACTAAAAAAACACAGTCAATATATAAAGATTTGGTATCAGCTGATTAAATGTGTCACTATGAAAAACAAATTGTATGGACTATTTCATGGTAAAGATTTAGTTAAGAATCCAAATCATTCAAAAGAAATTGAAGCTTCTATAGGTTCATCCTCAACTTTGCCACCTTAAAATGAAATTTGTGCGAGAGATATATGCATACAAAAGAAATTCGAAGAGAATGTTCTTAAATCACCATAACTCATAACTTGACAAATAAAAAAGAGAGATGTGACATAATGTTACGTGTTTTGCCAACGCAGTGTTTGTTTGTGATTTTATTATAGTGTTTTATTATGCAGGTACCGTGCAGGAAGCACGGTGGGATCAAATTCACATCTAACTTAGTGCTGATCAGCAACGTCGCAGTGCTTGAGATATTGTGAGGACCTACGTGAAGGGATCAACAACCAGGTGGATGCCAATGAGCAGAAACTGTCTTGGTGAGTCAGTCTCTGTCTTTCAAAGTTACTAGTAGTGACTGTCACAGTTCCAAAATGATTGCCACAATCCTTTGCATAAGACCCAAAAAATGATGAGAGTGGGACAAAATCATGTTCATAATTTACAGTTTGCTCCCCTCTCTATTGCATCATAATTCTTTCCCCTCCTACATAAGTTATCAAAACACTATCTGTTGTTTCTACCAAAACTTTTTTATTGCTCATCAGATTATAAAGTTTTCCATATATAAGTTATTTCTACGTGAAACTAGAGGTCATTCGGTAAAGGCGATTATACATTTTATTCATATAGAAGCCAGATAAGTTTGCAAATAAAACGAGAGTAAACATTCAAAATAAAAAGGCAAGATCAAGTAGTTTCTTAGTATACTTGACAATAATTATGATATCCCAACAACCACAATCATATACTTCTTTGTGAAAAATAAGAAAAACTTGCCTTGCTTCAATATTTGTACAGTGGTTTATTTTATGTCTTATCTCAAAATTTGTGTGCAAGCTGTATTTTTTAATGGCTTTCTTATTTGATGAAAAAAAATTTAGGGACGAAAATTTGAAATTCAAAAATTTAATAGGGATCAAAAACATATTTAACTTTTTTTGAAACATAAGGCTTTGGTAATATTTGCATATTTATACTCGAGTTCTCATGATGCTGCTGGTTGAATAGAAGACTGCAGCTGGTTGTTGCGACTGGGGGTATGGATGTTCTTATACCAGACCTTCATTTGATATATTCAAGGTCACATTTCTCTTTGCATCCACATTACCGTTTCTATTTGAAAACTTGGATATATATGTCCCGAAAAAATTACGCGAAAGTATCACGACTCCCAACAGCTGAAGTTCATTTGCGATGGTGTCAGGAACGTTTGATTCGCGATGAATAACACTGCCCTTTGAACTTTTAGGCAGCATCTAACTTTGGTAATGGTATCATTTTCCATAAATCTCAAAGAAGCCAGAAATGAGGCTTTAAAATAGTCCCACGTTGACCCAAAAAGTAGTAAGGTATTGTTTATAAACTTTAACGTATACCATATATGTTACTTTGTTGAGGAATTGGGAGTAAGGTGATGTTAATCCCAAGTTATTCTACATAGTTTTTAATGAATGAATTGAATATTTTTCTCTAAGGGTGTGTTTGGTTTGGCGTCAGTAATAATTGATTTTGAGAGAATTGATTTTGGTTAAAAATGAGTTGGGGTGTGAATTGATTTATGTTTGGATATATTTTACTAGAAGTGATTCTTTTATTGTTGAGGAAACTACATGTGATTCTTGTGAGTTGATGTTGTTTGAATAGTTTGAATCAAAATTGATTTTGCATGTGTAATGACTACACTATCATTTTAATTGTATTTAAAAGTATCTCATTCTCTTTAAATAATTATTTCAACTTATCATACATGAATTTTATTAGTTCCAAAATTCATTTTAAAATAATATTAATTTATAAAAGTTATTTTTAATAATAATTTTTTTATCAATTGGGTGATTTTTAATATAATATTATCTATACTATAAAGACAATAACCCATTTCAGCTCTTTTCGACTGACTTTTTCTTTTTCCAAAAATACCCTCAATTTTAAATACAAGTAACACATGTAATAAATAGATAAGAATAAATTTAAATATTAAATTTGTACCAAAAACAAATTTAAATATTAAAAAAATCTAACAAACACGATAGAAATATATATATGTATGACTTTTTTCCTTTATCATTTAAAAAGTGTAACAAACTAGATGAGTATATATATTTATACTTACTTTTTCATTATCATAATTATACCGTTAAAAAACTTTTTCAATAATAAAGATTGTTGTTGGTGTCATTGAAATAGATAATCATGGTTAATTTGATTTGTTATAATTTGAAAGCAACAAACATTTATAATTTTAGTTTTAATCAAAATCAAAATTTCATAAAAAAAATTAACACACCGTTCATAATTTTCAAACATTAGCGCAAAAAAAAAAGAGCAGAAAGACGGGTACTTGAGTGCCCATCTTTTCGCTAGTAAGCATAAAAAGATGTAATAAATTTGAGAAATTAACAAACATTTATATTTTTAGTAAGCATAAAATGATTGATAGTTGAGATTTCACATGAGAAAACTTGAGAGAATTTTCAATGGAGAGAATCCCAATCCTAGATAATATAAGTTCAAGTGCAATATAATATTGAAAATTATTACAAACTAATTATTTAGCCTATACACAATAATTTGATCGCGAATTGAGTTTCGAGCATGATCCATCTCTAAAGAAGAAGCTACATTGAAACTTTGGAATTGATCCAAGTTAGTTGATCTATGATAATCATCATGGTGAATGACTGTATTTTCATCTTCATAAAAATTGAAATCAACATCCATTTCAACACTCCTTCTAATAAAGTTGTGTATTGTCATTGTTGCGACAACTATCTGAACTTGCGTCTCATATTTGAACTTAGGCATGCGACACAGAAGATTCATCAATTAGAGCAGGTCAAGAACTTGCGTCTCATACTTGAACTTAGAATTGTGTCTCATATTTGAACTTAGAATTGCGTCTCATCACAGAACAGTCGCTTCTACAGATCAAGAAGATTGATCAACATAAACATATCAATATAAGAAAATTGTTTTCTTCTTTGAGACTATTTATCAAACACATACAATTCATTGATGTAGGATGGAAAAATTAACGTAAAACTTGTAACAATTAAAGCAAAGAGAAATAGAAATTAAAATATTGAAGCAAGTAATCAAAACAAAGAAAAATATATATGAATATGTATTTACCTTCAGACCTTGTAAGAGCAATGGATTGATTCTCACAAGTAGCTCATAAGCATCATATATAGCGGAAAAGCTGGATGAATAAATTCATCCAACCAACACATTTACCATGAGTAATGAGATTAACCACGAAATCTGCATAAATAGGGGAAAAGCTGAAGAAAATTGAAAGCTTGGATATGCAAAATCTTCACAATTAGCAGAAAATTTTATATTGAAGTGATGTGAAGTAATGAAAGGAAGAAAAGTTGTGAGAAAGAGAAATTGAAGGCTTAAATTAAGTGGTAATTAGGTAAGTACCTGCCACTTGAGAAATTAAAGGCTGAAACAACGTTTCCCGTCGTAGAAGCTCCGAATCTTGGCTTAAGCAAAATTGCGTTTTGAGACAAACCACGTTTCACAAACTCACTTTTTCATTTACCCAAACAACATGAAAAATGGGAAAACGCCGTTTGGCAACAAAAACCCATGTTTGGAGGCTGAAAACGTATTGCCAAACACATACTAAGTATAACTTGGTTCATGTTTAAAATATTAAAATATTTTGAAAATTGGGTTCTCCATCAACTTGATAAGATTACTAGATCACTTAGAACTATTGAGTCATTATTTGAACGCATGATAAACATAGAAAAAAGTCTTTAATCTGCGAGTAAATGATACAACTATTTTGTGATAACTTTTTGTGACAATAGTGAGAGAAATCGAGAATATAGTAAGAGTTGTATCATAAACATGATACAACCAATGTTACAAAAAATAAACCAAAACAATGAACGAAGCACATGCTACTTAACATTAATGCAACAATGAAGTGGGATTTATCCATTATTGATAGAATCAAAAGCTAAGTAATTGTTCTTCGTTTTCTATCAGCGGAAAGAGAAGAGTTGGACTTTCTCAAATAATTGCTGAATAGACAACTTATGTTTAAAAATATGGCTGTTTCGCTTCTTTCATAACACCCAAACACTAGTTAAGTATTTTATCACGTCAAAGTTCAAACCATATTTTAACACTCGTTAGTTAGAAGGATCGTTCCCGAAGTGAAGATGTTGGTGTAGCTTTGCCTCGTTATTTGCACCGTAGTTAATTTTATCTCTTATCTCAATACTTGCATGTAAGCTGCATTTTTTAATGTATTTCTTAGTTCTGTTATTTACATCGTAATGTGGCACATAAATATTTTCTTTGATATGTTAAAAATGGAGCAGCACATTTTTTTTTTAAACATAAGGCTTTGGTAATACTTGCATTGATGATCTTGTACCAGACCCTCATTTGACTTGGAATTCTATTGACATATTTGAGTTCACATTTCTCTTTGCATCCACATTACCATTCCTATTTGAACTTTTAAAATAGTCCCACGTCGACACAAACAAGTAGTAAGATAGTGTTTATAAACTTTAATGTGTACCATACATATCACATGGTTGAAGAATTGAGAGTGACATGAATTTGGATGTTATTCTCGATATCTTTAAGCCACATTTTATGAGTTGAATATATTTTTTCGAGTATAACTTGGTTCTTTTTATTTAATTTTCATAGTTTATAATGCAAGATCATTTTGTTAATTTTTTTGAACAAGAAGATAGTTTTGTTAATTAAATACTATAATATTATTATTGTAATCAAATAAATTATTCTTCAACTTTTTAAGTTATTGAATTTATCCAAAAAAAAACTTTTTAAGTTATTGAATAAAATAAATTGACAGAAGTTATTGAATAATTTTTTATAGTCATGTTTAAAATATTATAATAATATTTTGAAAATTGGAATGTCGATCGACATGATAAGATTACTAGCTAGATCTCTTTGAATTATTGAGTCATTAATTGAACACATGACTGAACGAGATAAAATTGGATGACTTTATCATATAACTCGGTCTTTTTAGAAAAATAATGAGGATAAACATAAAAAAAAAAGGTGTTTAATCTCCGAGTAATGATAATTGTACAACTATTTTACGATAATTTTTGC
>Ga0315913_1002045_pt1 | contig 23198 bp, 10 predicted proteins | sample MpolsnodulesMG_FD_207736 | JGI IMG/M metagenome (GOLD analysis project Ga0315913, IMG submission 207736) | Medicago polymorpha root nodule microbial communities from Los Angeles, California, United States - small nodules | ecosystem: Host-associated > Plants > Roots > Nodule | place: USA...
TCCGATCAAGCGTTGCCCCAAGTCCCTTGTCACCGTCGCCGTCGTCCCACCTAACCGTCCTTGAGTCAGAGAAATCCGAACCTGTATCGAAATCCCCGTCATAACAATCCCCCCGAGATGAATACCTAACCCTCTCATGCCGGAGTCTGAGGCCGCCCCCATTCTGATGCCGCTGTCCTCCCTGAGTCCTGTCCTGACCTTGAAGACCTTGTCGCAACGCTTTCCTCCATCGATCCAATCCCCTTCTTCCCCTCCCCTTTGTGGCACCCCGCCGACATCCCTTTCCCCCCCAAAGTTCCTCACTACCGGCGACTGCCGGTGCGGTAGCCAATGGCTGTTCCAATGGCCACCGCGGCTCTCTCTCTCAAACCCTCTCATCGCTCAGAGCAAAATTTAGTTATAATTAACGTTCTTGTTTAAGTAAAACTTTATTAAAGTGAAAATAACAAGATACAAGATTATGCCAAGTGTTTACAATCAACAAGTGGTGGTTTTAGATGTAAAGATTATTACAAGTCAATTTAAAGGCATAAGGGACCCTAAAATCTTGCATTTCAGTAGCCACGAGACTTAAGTAGACATAATTACAAGAAATCATTGGAATGCAAAAATTAAAACAATTAATTTTAATGCTAGTGGTTAACTACAACCATAGCTTATACTCTCTGATCACTATTATAAGCAAAAATTAATATTTTAGATTCATTAATTAAATAATGTATGTGGTCTATAATAAAGAACATATAAATTATTAATTGAATAAATCTAAAGTATAAAGTTTTGCTTTCTCATCATTATTATAAACAAAACTTTATATTTTAGATTCATAATAATGACCAGATGTAGCCTCCACTAAGTTCATCTTCCTTTAATTTTCCAACTTTCATGAGTTATGGTGACGATTTATGCTCTTAATTAGTGTTGCCAAAAATAGGCAAGCTAGCATTTATTTTCCACTTGCAATAGATGGAAGAAGCATTCCACTAACATTATTTGATTCCTTGGTGATCAAAACTTCGTCAATTTCTTATGTTCCACTCTTTCTTTATCATTTCTTCACAATCTCTAAATCTTATCTATTCATTGGAAAATAAACAAAAAGTAGTAAAATAATTATAAAAATATAATAAAAACTAATACATATTTATATAAACAAAGTTATAAAATAAGTATAAAAATATGTTATCAAACCACCTCATGTATGAACCATTGCTTGTCCTTGAACAATTTCTTAGGTATGAAATATCATAACCAAGCAAACATCAAAATTGTTTTGCAATTTATGTTTGGACACTAAGGTGGTCAACATAGACTTTTGTGTCAATTACAACATCATTTATGGGTTTCAATAGGTTCCATATTGTATAATTCGAAATTTTTTATATAGAAGTTCATATTCTATAAATCGAACAAAAAGTGTCTTTGAAAAAAAATAGACGCGTGAAAAGCACATTTGATTGAAAAAAGTGTTAAATATGTTTTTGGCCCATATAAATAAACCAATTTATTATTTTAGTTCCTCTAAAAAAATTCTTCAACTTTTAGCCTGTATAAACTTTTGAATCACTACTTTTGGTCCTTTTTTAAGTCAATTTTCGTTTTTTTTTTTACTAAAATTGTTCAGAAATGTGTACAATATTGTAAAAGTCACTCTGAATTTCTTTTTTATAGAATTTTTTAACAAAATATAAATTAAGTATGAATTTTTAACCACCAAAAGTATAAAAATTCATATTTAATTTATGTTTTGTTTAAAAATTCTATTTTTTTTAAGAGATTCTTATAATATTATAAATTATACATATGAATTTACTTTAAAGGAGGGACCATAAGTGAAGATGAAATTTTTTTGAAGGACTAAAAGTTGAAGAATTTTTTTAGAGGGATTAAAACAAAAAGTTGATATATTTATAGAGATAAAAACATATTTAATGACTAAATATTCCACCATATAATTTATCAAAATACTCTTTTTACAATTTTCATTTATAAGTTATATAAAAAAATCTCCAAATTTTAAAAGTCTTTACCATCGTGTTTTTTTTTTCTCTTTTCAATTAAGAGTGAGTAGTGTAGCTTTTCTAAAATAAAATTCTCCCGTTTTTCAAAACTCAAAATAAACTCACTACCCATCGTGCATTCTAGAAAACAAGTTAAATGTAAGTGAAAAATTCAAACTATTGGAAACCAACAAAAAAATTAAAAATAAAGATCGACAAAAAAGTTAAATATGTTTTTGGTTTTTATAAATATATCAACTTTTCGCTTTAATTCCTTTAAAAAATTTGTTAAACATTTTTCAAAAGTTTTTCATCACCACTTTTCGTCCATACTTTTTAGTCAACTCATGAATAACCTTCATATTTTTTAATAAATTTTCCTATAAATGGGTAGAATATTATGACAATATCTCCAATTTTTTGTTATAATTTCTTAATAAAACATGAATTATATATAAACTTTTATGTCTTTGGTGCTTAAAAATTCATATTTAATTCATGTTTTGTTAAAATATTCTAATTGTTTTTGGGAGAGTGTTTCAAAATATTCTACATATTTTTGTGAAATTCCATTAAAAAAATGAAGACTTGACATGAGTTACTAAAAAGTAGTGATGAATTTTTTTTTAGAGACCAAGTCTACAAAAATTTCAGGAGGACTAAAATGAAAATTTAGTATATTTATAGGACCAAAAATATATTTAACCTTCGATAAAATGATGATTTTAAAATATTTTAGGGTGGAAAAATTAGGTGTTGCAAGTAGAAAAAGAGTAGTGTTTGGAAAAATAAATTGTTCATTACAGTATAAAGATATGATTGTGTTATTTATTTATTTATTTTCCCTCTCTCTTTCTCTCTCAAAATTCCTATTGAATATTGTCTATTTATTTTATGATGTTCAAATAACACTGAGTTTGATTAGTGAGTTAAGGGAAGCTGAAGGAGTTTGAAGAGGAGGTCCTAAGTTGATTTTCGAAAACTAACCAAGTTGATTTCCAAAAACTCTAACGGCCTGTTTGATGCACATGATAAGAAGACATGATATGATAAAATTATTCTATCCTGTTTAAATCCATTGTTTGGTGCACCAATAGAATATGATAAATTAAACCTATTAATAATCCTATCCTATTCACCCTTTGTAATTCTAATCCTTAGTTTTTGTTGGGTTAACAACCCGATAGCATATGCTAATCACTAGGCGCGCGTATTATTTTCTTTACTTCCTTCGATTCCCAATGCAGCCTCCTCATCTCTCGTGTAACCATCTTCTTCCTTCGATTCCCTTTTTTTTTTCAATCGCTCATCATCATGACCTTTTTTTTATCAACAAATTCAGTTTTTTTTCAATCGCTTATTCACTATAGCTTCAATCGGTACAAATATTGTTTCTTCCTTTGCTTTTGTGCTTCTCTATTTTTGTTACTTTCTATGCATCCTAATCCATATTAGGATTGAAAGGAAAAGAAATAAATCACGTTAATTGAAATACCCACAAGATTTGTTCTGTTCCTTTTAATTTAATTTTGGTAGCAATGTTAAATCAAGATTTTGTATCTTTACCATCAATAACAAGTGTACATCAAACATATAATATGATAAAATAATATTATCATCTTTCATATCATATGTGCACCAAACATATGATATGATAAGTGTATATCCAGTCACTATCATATCATATCATTATCCCATTTCTTATTATATCATGTCTCTATCATATCATGCGCACCAAACCGACTCTAAGAATACAACAATGTTAAATGTAAAGAGATTTTTTACCCATCGTAACTCTATTCGGCTTAAATAATTAATCTATACTATAATCGGACACATAAGACATAAATTTACACCTAAATATAATGCTGCTTATAAAGAAGGGTTGTGTTAACCGGTGCCCCCCGGACACTAGTCAAGAAAGTTAAATATAGAATTTTTACATTAAAGACAACAACTTTTTGACTTTTCTAAATTGGAACATTCCACTTTTTATCATTTTCCAATGTAAAGTTTTCATATTAATCTCATTAATTAGTGCCCTTTTCCCCATAAAAAAAAAATCTGTGTATTTTTTTTGGTCGGAGAAAAAAAAAATCTGTATTTTAATCGTAACATTGAACTAGATGAATTGGGCCCTATATAGAAAGTTCAAGACATCTAAACCCATTTTAGGATTTTGCTCTTTTAACTTCAAAAATTGTTAGTTAACACTCCAAAAATACCAATATACCTCTAGCAGTAATTAATTGTCACTCGTTTCTAAAGGTAATTAATTGCCACTCTTCTAAAGGTACTTAACTGTTGCTCGGTAACCAACAACAATTACGTTTGATGGAAATTTTTTATTTAATGGTCAACGGCCGTTGTAACCTGCCAAATTTTCAGTTTTGGATTTATTATTTGTAGGTATCAAACAATAGATCCTTTTCTCGTTATGTTGGTTCAAGTGATCAAGCCATGTCTATCTTTGTTTATTGTCTATTCTAATTATTAACAGGACAGGGTTGGATTCTATGATTAGAAGTTTTGCTCAAGGTTTATGGTTATGGTTTTTGTTTGTTGGAATTTAGTATCATGTTGGAGTTCTTGAAGTGATGGAAGGCCTAGACTAGTTTAAACATTGTTTAGTATTTTTTTTGAATTGGTGAGTAAATTAATTGTATGATGAATGAATTAAACCAGGTAGGCCTTTTGGAATCTGAAAATTCAAGAGGTATACTGAAATCGCAAAGCAAGTACCATGGATAAGTGAATCTGTGGTACTTTACCTTGAACATGAATTAAGAAGTGTGAGTGAATTAAGACATGTCACAATGCGAGCAAGTGAGAGTGTGAGTAAGTTCAGGGATGGACCTTGGGGGTGCAAACAGCTCAATCGAGCTGGGCCTCCCCAAGGTACGGGCTTAAAAATTTTTTGTAGCCCAATAGTACTACTAAGTACTACTCCACTAATAACAATGTTACTTTTGCAGTGAGTTGCCATGTCGTTACACTTGTATACCGTTATGAATCTATCATTAAAATAGTTCTTATGGCAATCTATAATTATTGTTGGTTTGAAATTGTACAATCTAATTTATTTTTTCATCACAAAACAAATACAAACCATTCATTTGTGTCAGGTTCCTCATGTATACGGTAGTGATTTTCACCTTTGGGTATATCGCATATATACGACACCTTGTATTTATCTTTTAAAAAAATTTAAATAGAACATTGTTCTTTTAAAAAAAACGTTTTTATTTTATTACGAGCCTCTTTTCACTTACGGAGCCGAGCCTCTAAATTCGTAGGAAGAACCTAAGTAAGTTGCATGCTATTCTTGCTTTCAAGTGAAAGAAGACCAGAACAAACTGAAATTTTTTTGGCAGGTATCAACTGCACTTAAGTCTTAAGTGTCGTTGGCCATTAAAAAACTGCCGTTAAAAGTGAACGACAGTTAATTGTCATTAGACATATTTTCATATTTTCAAGGTGTTAAAGAGTAACTAGACTCTAACCCGTGCGATGCACGGGTTTTGTAGAATTACGTATATAAATATCATACTGATTATACATTTAATACTATGTAATAAAATGACTGCAAAAAGCAACAAAAAATTGAAAAAAATTACACCAATTTAAGCTATTAACTTTATTTTCTTATCAAATAATATTACCAGGCTGTGTTCCTGAATTTGTTCTTTCTCAACCTTTATATTCAATTACATTTATGTTAAAAGAACAACTAAAATAAGCAAATTAAAAATAGTAAACATGTTTGAAAAGTCAAAGGGAGAAAACAAAGTAATGTTATAATCCAGTGTAGTGATTTTTGCAAATAAAAAGTCAAAATAAATAACCGCAAGTAATATAATATATGAGAAACAAAGAGGCCAACAAAATTACACTAAAAAGTGAAGTTTCTAGTGATAAAATTATCATCTGAATCAGTCAAATTATCAATAATTTTAAAAATGCAACTTTAATATCATTACACGTAGTAAGCATACACCAAGAAACTGATCTTAACCGCAATGACCATTAAATCTATAAAAATGAGAAGGAAAAGGAAAATAATAATAATAATAATATAATAAAGAACGATCATCAATAAAAGAACCGTTAATAATGAAAAGAAATTGCTATAATAAAAGGAACTTCTAGGGTATTAGTGGCTATAAAACAAAAGTTTTAGTATGGTACAATATTTCAATCAAAATGGAAGTGGCTTAGTGGTGAAACTTGTATAGTGCAGCCATATGGTACCCAGTTCGAATCTTTAGAAAACCTTTTTTTTCATTAAAATTATTCATACCCGCCAAAAAGGGCAGGATTAAGGTTAGGTCAGACTGTCTAACTATACTCTTACTTTGAAAAATGATTTACATCGATAAAACATTCTATTGATACTGAAAACTATATAGTGTAGGAGGAGAGAGTTCTTCTCCTTAGGATGGATGAATATTAGGATGTAATATTCATTTGTGGCTATTGATGGACTCCTTGTTAACTCCTTATTTTAATTCTTGTCATTCTTTTGTTAGTCACTTGGTGGCAGTTGATGTAATATGGATTTTGAGATTTTGAACCCTCAGATAATCTCTTCGTGATTTCTCCTCTAGGCTTTGGCCCTCTTTAGAATAAAAAATAAATAAGAAATTTAAAGTCCATATGACCCGTGTTTTCCGTCAACCACCAATTGCTAACATGTATATGTTCATGATGATATTCACGAATCCATTCCTAGCTACATATAACGTGGATTCTAGGGTGAATGATCAATTAAGTTCCTCACCGGTGGACGAGAGCATAAATGACATTATATTGAATCAATGGTTTAGATTTATCAAAAATAAAAATGAGAATATTCACAAAATGTCACACACAATCTTTTCCCAAACGAATTTAACCCAGAAACGGTTTTTCTTTTTGTTGAAATCATCATCTTCAACATCCATTCCAATTGCTGTTAAAGAGAATCTGCGAGAAAATTTGAGTATTGCATTCAAAATGGGTTTTGCTAAAAAGATAGTTTTTAAGTTCATTAGCGATAATGACCTTTTAATACACATAAATTAAGAAACATGAGGTCTTTGAATTGAAAAATTCTATGGTGAAGTCATAAGAATGATTTTTTTGATGAAGTTAACACAGTAGCATCAAAAGTGTAGTGAGTAACACCTCACTGTTTGTATAGTGACATCAAAAGTTCAGTCCCCATAGTATCATCAATTAATCAGATTAACAAGACTACACTTAATCTAATTTTATCCTACCTTGTTTTAAGTGTAAAACCCCACAAAGTGTAACACTTAAGACTATTACATAATATCATCAACTCTGTTTGCATGTTAAAGATGTCAACGATAAAATAGTACCTGTAAGTCCAAGATGTTGCAAGCATTACTAGATGAATTACTAAGTATCATTAATGAGTAATCAACAATTTAAAAATGAATCAAATATCAAAATTAACTTTTCCAAAAAAGTCAGTTTCCTAACTGCACCGTAGAAGCTCCCCTTTGAATTCCCATTAAAAAAATGAGTTTTTGAATTTACGCTTTACAGAACACAATGAATAACAAATTAACCAATTTAAGAGGGATATTGCTCAGCACTTTCATTTTCCAACATATAAAACTCCATTACTCCATTACGATGTATACAATTAAAATCTGCGATGCATTCTTGTTGCTTTTGTGGCTTGTAATTCATCAGTTTTCATTCTGTATTATAGCTGATTGATTAGATCAGTCTGTTCAAGCAATTTTAAAGGAGTTAGATCGGTGCTTGTAGAGATTTTATTGATGGTGTCTTTTCATGATGTTTAATCATGTTTGAAAAAGAATAAGATTTTTTTATATTTAGGGTTCATAATTTGATCTCAGATTCTATGGTTTGGATGCATGATAATTGGAGGTCAAGATAATATCTTATTATGAACGAAGAATTAGAGTAAGAATTGTAAATATAAATGGAAGCCAATTGTGGATATTATTGAGTGTGAAAAGTTGCACATATTTTCCTTTTTAATTTGAATAAATTTGAACCATCTATTTTATCCATTGGTGTTTTTCTCGTGGTCCACCAGTGATGGACTTAATTGGACCCTCACCCTAGAATCCACCACATATAACATGTCTAATATTTATTTTTCTATCTTTTTTTTTCCTTTCTAAGTTTAAACTTTTGATTCCAACAAAATGAGTTATACTTCTATTTTTGCTGCACAATCCGTTAATAAAAATTTAATTCCAAGTTTATATATTTAACTAAGTCTATGTTAAGTATCAGAATGAATATGTCAGAATTACGATAATCCACTGTGATTTTTTAAAAGTGACACTTTGTAATTTCTGTAAATTTCCGGTACATGATTATATTTCCAGCATACTGGCTGTAATATCAAATTTGCAACGGAGTTCAAAGAGATCAACCTTGCCAAATATAAATGCCAATGAAGTGGAAAAAATAAGAATATGATATCATATAGGAGGATCAATGTGTCAGAGAGGAGGATTGAATGCAATGTACCAAATATAGAAAAAAAAAGATTGCAAAGTGAAGAGATAGCGTATTAACGCATATGCAAAGTGCAGAGTCCTCTTGGTTGTTTACATTTTTTTCCTCTCCCAAAAATATAATAATTAAAAATCTAATCTTATTGGGTATATTGGGACCCTTTTTCACATGGTCCAAATTCGCTAGAACCATCTCCCTCCATATTCATCTCACCTTGCCTTTTCTTTTAATATACTATATTTTTTTTTGAAGCAAATAATAAATATAGTAGCATTAAAGTACGAAAAAAATAGTCTTAGATAATATTTGATCATATAGTGTAAGAAAAAAATGGAACATTTCTAAGGCATGATCCTTGAGACATGAACAACAAAATTATTCGACCTTGCCACGGGAGGCAACCTACTTTATCTACCCTCAGCCACCGACGCCTTTATTTTCTCCAAAAGACCAGCTAGAAGAGTATGGGAGTGGGTGACTTCAAGATAGACGTGAAACATTAATAGTTATTATAGCATATAGATTTTTATGAACTAATTTAACATTATAGCATATCTTTTGAGTGGTTCATATATGTCCCTTGAGCATAGCTCAGTTGGTAGGATAATGCATTATTATATGCAGGGGCCGGGGTTCGAATCTCGGACACCCCACTGACAAAATGTGCACTGTATTTTGCTATAGCAATCGCGTATAAATTGCATATGATCGCTTTAAAATCACAGTTTTCTAGCCCAATATGAAAACCTCAATTCACTATGCGTCAAAAGATATAGACAACATTCGCTGCTATGGTCATGTTACTTCGTGGCACAAAAATCTTATGATTAAAAGGGGATGTATTCAAAGTGTGACCAGTTCAGTACCACTCGTGCAAATGCAATGTTTTTTGTTTTGGTTACATAAATGCAATGTTTTATATATGCGACTCATTATAAATATTTGTTTTTAAAATACATTAAATGAATAAAAATATTTACGTATTAAAATTTACATATTTTGCACTGTATTTTCTTTTATAGAGATAATGAAAAGTAACAAAATAAACATAAATGTGTTTGCCTTCCTTTTATTATAATAAAATTCAAAATTGTGTTATGAATGTAAGTTTTCTACATATACATGTCATCACATAGAGTAAATCACGGGTGGAACTTCAGTGACTTTGTGTTTGGTGACTTTGGTGACTTTAGTGTATTTTAGAGGAAATAGAGTGATGTTGGAATGAATAAAATAAATTATTTTGATGAGAGAGAATTATTGGTTAGGAGAGAGATAGAGAGACAAAGACACCGAAAGGCACCGAAACCAAAGGCACTCAAATGCTACCCGTAAATCACAATACAAAAATCATAAATTTGGGGATGAGATTCTCTCTTAGAGAATTTTACCAACACATTCCAATGGAAATCCTCGCCATTCAATTATTGTTCAATGATATTTTTGATTCAAAAAAGTCTAAAAACAAAACTCATACAATAAGAACTCAAATATGAAAAGTAATAGGTTCAAATCCGCACCATTAAATATACATCATCAACCAACTAAAACCTGAGAGTATCTACAATGAAGACACTTATTTTTTGGTACCTAATAAGAAATTAAGAACTCAATTTCTTCAACCCAACATCTCACACAAATTTCTTAAATGAGACTCACTAAGAGCATCCACAACTTTGAGGTCTTAAATGGGTCCCACATCGACACATCACTTTTTAATAATTTTTTAATAATAGTACCTAATAGGTACTCAACCACTCCAATAGAGACCCTCTAACAAAAGGTTTAATTGGGTCCCACCAATATTATTTGTTTAAAACATTATATCTATAATATTAATAAAAAGTGATGTGGGCCCACTTAAGAATGAGGTCTTAACTTAGACCTTGGATCTTTTAAGACCTCCAAAAAAAAATTTCACAATGAGGGTACCTATTAGGTACCATGTCTTAAATGGTGAAGACCTCACCATTGTGGATGCTCTAATCAACTATCAATAACTTTATATCATTACATATCAATTTTTAATATTAAAAATGTGTGAGTCCTACATAAGAATCCAGATCTTATAAGACTCCGAAAAAGTTATTCCCCAATGGAGTACCTAACCAGTACCAAATCTTAAAAGATTAAGATCTTCCTATTAGAGATGATCTGAATTGTCCAAATTTACTTAATTTACATAACAATTTCTTTTTAAATGATTGTGACCACATAAGATATAAACTAGAGCAATGCTATACATCAAGAAAGATTTTATCAAGAAAAATTCAAGAATGACATGACAGAATAATCACCCTTAGATTTTATCAAGAAATTGTCTTGAAATTAATGTTAGCCAATAAAATCTCTGCCTGGCCGGAAATCATGGGGTGGTGGGTGTTATGTATTTTTTTATTTATGAAATGTTAATAAATGAGACTGAAATCTAGAGCAATGCTATACATCAAGAAAGATTTTATCAAGAAAAATTCAAGAATGACATGGCAGAATAATCACCCTTAGATTTTATCAAGAAATTGTCTTGAAATTAATGTTAGCCAATAAAATCTCTGTCTGGCCGGAAATCATGGGGTGGTGGGTGTTATGTATTTTTTTTATTTATGAAATGTTAATAAATGAGACTGAAATCTAAAGGTGATTATTGTGCCATGTCATTCTTGAATCTTTCTTGATAAAATCATTCTTAATATCTAGCATTTTCCATATAATAATGCCTATTGTTGTAACCTCCATTATATGTATTAAATTTGTTACCTTTGACTGTATCTCTTTATTCTGTAGCAACAATATCGGATGCTATAAATTTGTTACCTTTGTTGTAACCTCCGTTAATCAATTCAGCTAGCATATCGGATGCTATATATTCTTTAATCATGAAGTCCATCAAAATACAATCCTTTGAAAGCTCTTAGCAGTACTTTTGAAGTTAGGACCATGCCATTAGTTTTCTTGGCCCCCACTTCCTTATATTTAGTAACATTCCTCCAAACAAGCGTCAAATATATTCATTTTTTAGTTGGCATCCAATGGAGTGTGGATTTTGTATTCCTTAATCACATACTCATTTAGGTAGCTGCAAAGCGGACACTACTGTACAAAAACTTTTTTTTTATTTTTTATTCTAAACCTCCCTTATGAGGAATCAAAGATTAAGACTAATTAAGAAAATTAAAAACGAATCAAGATTACTTAAAAATGGTAAGTCTGAATACACTTTGCTAAAAAATCTTTTATAATTTGCATTTAGAGGTTCTTTTGTAAAAGTTACTAAAGGCATTAACAAAAATTAAATAATTTACATGTATTTGCAAAGAAAATAAAAAGTTTGAACAAATGGTCTCATGCTAACCTTTCTTTGTTCTTATGGTCATTGTATTGTTTCAATTTCTGATGTAGTTGGATGTACTTTTGACTAACTATGGTGGATAAATTCTATATATAAATATAGGTGTGGTAGCAGAACCAATCAATGAGCATTCAAAATTCAGTCTTGCTTAGTTGGAAGACATTCTGATATATCAAAAATAATTTATTTGGCTTTGTTTTGCTACTTTTTGTTATGGAAAGTGTCTTCATAGAAGACTCTTTTATTTGACCCCAGGATTTGTTTGTTTCTTCATGATCATGTGGATAGTATAAATTATTGAATAAATAGGGGAAATAGAAGCAAAGATTAACATGTTAATGGAGAGTTTACTACTATTTGGTAAATGATTTTTTTTATTTTATTTTATGATTCGGTAAAAGGATCTTTATCAATTGCGTTTTATATTCTAACATGTGTTTGTTCATGTATTAAAGAGTATTGGTGCAATAAAAAAAGAATTGGTCCAAGAGTTTGCATTTGAAGAATTTAAGTGAAATCACCAAAATCTATAACATCCTATGCAATTGCATATTTTAAAATTGATTATAATTAATAACATGATAAGAACTATTTATTTTATTTTTTTTTGAGCAAAGAACTATTTAATTTGTTAAACATATTCTTCAAACAAATTTTAAATCTATTTATTTAAAATCAACGATATCTATGTAGTATTGAATCTAAGTGAAAGTAAGAAAGTAGATATTTTCAAGTTCTAGGCATCTAAGAAATATATTTAGTATTGTCATGATCAATATCTTGGACAATTTTTTTTTGTAGGATCTTAGTCAAACTCACTATTTTTTTTTAAATTAGTTTAATGTTTTGAATTTATCTTTAATCTTCTATGTTTATGTCGATCCTTTTAAATTATTTCAAGAGGTTAATATGCATTTTCAATGTTAACTTATGGCAAGAAATCATTTTAACCGTTATGGTAGGATTAAATTGAAGGTTTAAGAAGGAAATGGAGGGGAATTGACATGAATAAACAACAAAGGTCATGTAGGGGAGGAATTGAGTTGACACAACGCAGGAGAAAATTTTGTATTGGTAATGTATTTGTCCATGGAGATGTTCTTGAATTCACATTTAGGAACATTAAGAACAGTGATTGGGTATGTGAAAAAGATTCCGTGATTACTATTTCTCTTAATTTGGTCATCTTTTATCAATGCAATGATCCTTTTTAGTTTATAAATGTGTAACTTTGACGGTTAGTCATTTTAGAGTTATGAATTTGCAACATTTACATATATGTTCTTAGATAAATTGCATCAACATTATTAAAAAGAGTAGAAACCTGAGCGCGAATATTAATCGATTTTAGTAATAAACAGGTTTTTTAAATTATAACTTATTCAAACATATAATAAGGAATTTCAAAAACACAGTATTCTAACTTGCTTCATTTCCACATTTATAAAGGGAAGCAATTTCTTAGAAAGATGCAGTTATTTTCTGTAATTTGATCATTTCTCCTTTAGAGCAAAATTTTTCAAAAACACGTTATTCAACCCGTGTGAAGCACGGGTTTTTAACTAGTTTTTGCGAAAATCAAATCACAGTCCCCCCAAAAGTTGAGCAATACTTGGTTAACTTAGCTACATATATAAGTATATAGTTTCATATAAGTTTAAAGTCCTTCTCTTTAAGAATGTATTTTTGCGACAATCTATGACACACAGAGCATGTTAATTACAACAAGTGCCAATATGTCAATAACCTCTACTGACTTGTTCAACTGTTTTCATTCTTAAATTGTTTCTAATTACACTGGCGGCGGAAACGTGTTTTGCTAGACAAAACATAATTAATGGTTTTATCCCTTCAATAATTAAGAAAACAAAACGAAGTTTAATAGTATCTATTTTTAGATGAAATAGTTTGAATAGTTTAAGACGTTTGGTACATTATCCGGTCATTATTATAAACAAAAATCTACATTTTACATTCATTCGGTTAATGATGTATATGATCTTTATTATAGACCACAAACATCATCAAATGAGTGAATATAAAATGTTAATTTTTGTTTATAATAGTGACTGAAGGGTGTATGGATTATAAAAAAAAAATCTATATTCAATACTCAAGATATTAGTTTATAGAATTTATAATAAATCCAGATGCTATTTCACATTTATTTTATTTTTTTAGATAAAAGGGGTCTAAGTTCAGAAAAAATAAAACTAAGAATTACTCGAACACTTCTAGACATATTGGAAGTAAACTCATTGGAAGTAAACTCAACAGCAAAATATCATAAGAATTTGACGAAAGACTATTATGGAAGTAGACTCAACAACAAAATGTCATAAGAATTTGACGAAAGACTATTATTATAGCAAGCCATGTCAACACTTCTGATCCCTTTGTGTCAAGTATGACAAACTTTAACATTCCAATTCAAACTCAAAAGGTTACGAGTACACCTCACCAAATTGAGAATTGTTTCCCCAAGGTTGCAATAAATGTTATCATCTCAATCTCGATTTTTGAAACACTTTCAACAACGAGTCTCGAATTATGATCTCTCCAAGCCATAGTCAAGCCTAGATGCATACCTCACATTTTTGCATGAAGTGTATTGACACAAATCAATATTGCTAATGTAGCATGTGATCCAACGCTCATCTGAATTGCGAAAGACACCTCAACAATCTAAAGCATCGATATTCCCCTTACAAGCACCTCTATATTGAGCTTGATCCAACCCTACAGAGGTCTCTTCCGGCCAACATATATTATCTCCTTAAGTTAGCGATTTCAATGAAAGTGTTGGTGGGTGCAATCTTCAATGACTTTAGAATAGATATGAATCACTCTGACAGAGTTGTGAGGCCGCTACAAATCGTCTTAATAAATTAAAGTCGAAATGTTCAATATGTCCTATACTAGCAGTTGATACATGTGTGTTATGGAAGAGAGATCGTTCATCATCATTCTTTTGATTAAAGGGAAAAAATGATCGTTCATCGTCATAATAGTACTATACATAAATAAAATTTAGTATAACACTACGGCAATAAATAAAAATGGAGTGAAATTGAAACATAAAAATCAATGCAAATTAGGTTTATTAGTTGAGAGAATGTACACCCTATTGAGAGAGAAACGTTTCAACAAGGAAAATTTCATTAATTAATCGAATAAACAAAAAGTAAACAAAACAAAAAAAAACTAACATATCTATTTACATGTATCAAAACAGGACAAAAGTAGAAGTCATCTTAGATAGACAAATCATGGCGACAAACCGGACAAGTAGTTTATTCTCCGTGTAACCAAGAGTTGAGACACCGGGTATGAAATTCATGAGCGCAAACTCCAAAAGATTGAATCAATTGTCCTTTCTCAAATTCTTCAATGCAAATAGAACAATCCTTGTTTTCATCACCATCGAAACTTTTAACCGGAGGCAATGATCTCATGGCGACCCTAGCAATCTCTGCAATTGTGCCAGAAGGCATATTGATCTGTGAATCAGGTGTACAATGTACCCTTTCACTCATAGACCATGCACTATTTCGATCTTCCATCATAGACAATGCATCGTTATTTTGAGTAATAGATTGCAAATATAACTCATTGTCACGCACAATTTTAACACAAATGGACAACATCAATGCCGATGCACAAGCCAAATAAAGAAAAATAACGTGAGGCCAGTGTCGGTGATGTCCTCATGCTTAAAGTTTATAAGTAATCACGTTAATTAATATTTATATAAGGTCATATCCTAAATAAAAATATAAGCCAGCATGCACAACGCAACTTTGTCATTCGTGACATACTTAGGGTTTATGCGTTTAGGGTTCTGATCGGTTGAAAATAAATAGAATTGAATCGGAGGTAGATTTTCACTCTAACTTTCTTTATGCTCTTAGGGTTTATGATAATTGGATTTCTTTGGTATCTATATCTATATTATATATAAAGAAAACTACCCCTTTAGCCACTTTTTGGTTGAATTTTTTTTCTTAAATATATATTATTCTGTTTTTTGTTCTTCTTCCTTTATCATTTAAAGAGTGTCATTATACCCTTAAACAAACTAGATGAGTATATTTGTATTTACTTTTTCATCATTCTAATTATACTCTTAAACAACTTTTTCTATAATAAAATTATTGTTGGTGTCATTAAAAAAATAATTTAGATTACTTTTTTTTTTGTTATATTGTATTATTGTCGGTGTCGTTGAAATAAATAATCATGGTTAATTTGATTTTTTATAAACTGAAAGCAACAAATATTTATATTTTTTTTAGTTTTAATCAAAATTAAAATTTCATAAAAAAAAAAACATCATTCATAATTTTCAAACGTTAACGCAATAAAAAGAGCGCGGAAAGACGGACACGTGAGTGCAAATGCCCGTATTTTTGCTGGTAGAAATATAATAGACCTCTTTACAGTATATATAGCTTATATAGCTCCGTTTAACGTGTCAGTACAAATAAATAATCTTTGTTTAGCTATTCACCTCAAAAAAAAAAAAAAATCTTCCTTTATCTAATATTTATCCTTTTTTTTTGGGATTATCTCTGTATACCTGATGTTAATCCAGCTAATTCAAATATAATCTAAATCTTCAGTAAAAAAAACAAACTAAATTCAATTTTATCTATATTTTTTGTTTGTTACATTTATACATTTATTTGATACAAAGTTTCCATCGATATTCCAACGACGGTTAAATGTCTTTGCTGGTAGCTTTCCAATATTAGGCAGACTCTTCCACTTGACACTTCATTCACATATTTTTTCCCTCTTCCATACAAAAACCCTCAAAGTACGTACTTTTGGTGCAAAACATTGGTTTAAATAAGAAGAATTGTTAGAAGGTTTTTACACTCGTTTGACGTCAACAAACATGTAATGTATTTTTTAACACGTTTGCATTGTTGCATTTTTCTGTCATGTTTCTGTTTTCTGACAACTTAGACATAATGACAGTTAACTGCCACTGAGAGCTCACGGTTGTTAACTACCATTGGTGTCCAATTTTGAAATTTTGTTGCCTTTTTCATTATTATATTTTTTTTTACATTGAGTCATTGGATAAATTATTGATAAATTTTTTTACTATGTTTTATTCTTTATTAATGGTTATAATTGATAATGTGGTTGATGATGTTGTTGAGTCAAAACCAAGTAATGTCGATTTGAAACTGCCTAAAGTTTAAGCTTCATACGATACTCCGTTGATGTCAAAACTTCTATTAAAACTTCCGTTTAAGTGAAACCCTTATTTTTTTTTATTGAAAAAAGTGAAACCTTTATATTGTTGGTACCGGAATTGAAACTGGTTCGATTGTCACCAATGCGCTTGTAGAAAAATATTGGATCAAAATGGGATAAAAAAAAATGCAGAGCAATTAGCCACATTCATTGGACTGTACAATAATATTAGTATATAGTTTCATATAATTAACTTGAACAATTAAGTTAACTTGAATATAATTTCTTATTTAGAAGCTAAAAGCCCTGCCCTGTTTCCAAGTTTCAAACTTTCACACTCCATGCATTGTGTATGCCATTTTTGTATAATGCACTCAACAAACCAATGATTATTTCAATCAGCATGTGCCTGTTCTTTAAGCTTCCAGCATTCATATAAACAAAATTCAAAGGCAAAAATATTCATATGCTTGCTTATGGAAAGAAATCCATAGTGAAATAATCTACCCAATAATTGAGCACATAATAATATTGCACAGTATTGGTGTACTGGTTGGCTAAATTAATAATATATAGGACTAGAATTAGAAAGCACACGAATGTAATTAAGTGAAGCAAAACATAAATTCCACCAACCGGCAATAACACATGAACATGATAACATGTTATGTGTATACTCTAAAAACATCTTTGATATGTCAAACTATTAGATTAGATTTTCAAGTCGTGTGACAATTATCACAAGATTTTTGTAACTCATCGAATCGATATTAACATAAAGTTGAGCACGTCAATAACCATGAAACTTCCTTCCTACTCAACACATTTTGCCAGCAAGTTTAACGTGCCCTACCTTTGACCACCCAAAATATAAGACACATTAAAGGTCAATTGGACAGTACAGCTGAAAAAGTACCGGTGCCGCCACAGCAAATATAATCAAGAGGAGTGTTAGTTTGACAACATTGGTTTAATTATTCCATTTTAAGTTATAAATAATGTATTTTTATACGGCATTCGAATAAAATGTCAAGAATTTTATGTTCAAATAACACCGCTCTGTGTTCTATAACCTTACGAGTCAACCACGACTATGCAAAAAAAAAAAAACAATTGTATGAATGGATAAGTAATTTGATATTCAAATTTACAAAATAATATAAGATATGGTTCATAGTGACTGATAATTGGACAAGTCATTGGATTGTTGAATTTATCTACGACTAGTACTCATTAAACCATTGTCTACTTGGTGATAATACAAAGGTACAATAGTCCCTATAAAGTCAAAGACTTAACAATTAACCAAACTTTGCGATCAAATATGGTGTTGTTTTTTATTTGTGTTGCTTTCATATCTTTTACTTTTAAATTGAGTTGTTGTTCTAACAAATAATAAATAGTCCCAAGGCCAAAAAATAGAATGACAGGTATGATCGGCAAATAATAAAATACCTAAGGCATTTGTTCTCATGTTGGACCTTTTATCATTTCGTTCCTTTGGACATGCATTTGTTCCTCCGGCATAATGCATACACCAAATAACGAAAGGATTACAATAAGGTTCACAAGGTTTTACTATTGAGAGTTTCAAAGGGAGATCAACAAACCTAAAAAACAAAATTCACCAAAACTCCCAAGACCTAAACAAAGAACAATACAAAATCTTATGAAGAAGATCCAAGTAGCAAAGGCAATGAAGTGGAATTGTCCACCAATGAATGAAGTCATATTCTAATTCCTTCACCTTCATTTTGAGCCACCACCATGCTTGAATTTTGATTTGCTCAATGATAAACTCGACATTGATTATTGTTGCCCAAAAGATGACAATTATGAACTTTTCAAATCATCCAAATGCTAGCTAATTAACCAAATGACAAGAAAATTTTCTTCATCAGAGTTCAATGGCTTAAAATATAAATATGTGAGATAAATTATGGAACTCCATTTTCAGATATATTAGATAAATTTTAGGGTCCATGTTGAGTTCTTATGAAGTTCATCACTCAAGTAAAATGAATGAGGTGTTTTAAAAGTGATGTAGCTCTATGAGTGAGACTCACTTAAGAAACTTGTGCAGACTTCAGTATTGGAAGTCATTTTGTATTCCTTCAACAAATAATTAACTCACCTAATTAATGATTAACTGAATTAACTGATTAGCTGAACGTTTTATAGAATAACGTTTACCTAGACAAATTTCATATAAAACATTTTCCCTAGTTAAAGTTATTTAGTATTAATTTTTCAAACGAAAAATTTAATATATTTAGGTGTTTGTCATTCATAGTCATGCACCATATAGTTGACCCACCTTTTTTTAACAGTATATAATCGGCCTTGAATTTATCTATTATTTAAGTTAAAAAGGAAAAGAGAAGTTGTACAAAAAAAAAAGAAGGAAAAGAGAAGACTTCACTCCAGTTGCCCCCACTCAGATCCATAAAAAAAAGAAAAGCATTTAATGTACCTTTCATTAACTTCGTAGAGAAGACTTTCTTAATATATGCAATGAAAGAAAAATCGATTGGTGCGTGCTCATTTTTGAGCCCATGGTATGCTTGCTTTTCTATAGCTTTGATTCCTCATTTTGTTGCGTAGCTAGTTTTGGAAAGAAAAAGAAAGGAAAACTATACATTGATTAACTAATAAAATATTTAATGGCACAGTTTCTATATTTTATATGTGATGTGTCTTATGAATGACTAAAAACTATCCACCACATATTTGACACTCAACTCAAAATAATAATCTTATCATTAAGGTCCATCATTCACAATATGATTTGATATAACTCCAAGGCTTCCCCACATAAACATTTAAAAAGGGTGAGGAGCATATCATTCCGTAGACAAAAACCAATACCAAGTATAATCTTGCATATAAGAAAGAAAATTTCTCTTCACTTTGAATTTTGGCCATTCCCTTGATTTGGCGTGAGCAATTCACGCTTGACATTTTTCCACGTGAGTTAACTCATGTTAGCGCTTTAAAAATCAGTTCAATCACTTTTTAAGTTGATTCAATCAACCTTAAAACTCACGCTAAATTAATGAAATGAACAAAATTTAAAATGAGAAGAGTAATTTTCTATAAGAAAATAAGGAGGTTTAGACCATCTATCCCCTCCAGAGGCTTGATCACTTGTAAACTAAATTTGGCAATTGATGTTTTTATTGAGGGCGCTTAAATCATGTCATATTTTAGCATATTTTAGCATGACAATCCATGAGACACAAAGCATGTAAATATTACAGCAAGGCTACTACTTGCTTGTTAAACTGTTAATTCTTCAATAGCATACATGAATGACCAGTACTTAGGGGTGTGCAAAATATCCGGTTACATGGTTAAAACCACATCCAAATCCAAAACCATATACAAATAACCGGATATTTGCACACATAAATTAACCGGTTTATTTTAAAATGGTCGGTCATCCACTTTTATAAATCCGGTCTTTTGTTGGATGTCTAAATCCATAACCATATCCACTTTTTTTTTCAACCATTTCAAGATCTTTTTTTTCAAAACAGCTTATTATGATCTCTTTTTTAAAAATAACTTATTCAAAACAGCTTATTTATGCAAAACAGCTTATTAGGATCTCTTTTTTCAAAACAACTTATTCAAAATAGCTTATTTAAGCAAAACAGCTTATTAGGATCTCTTTTTTCAAAATAACTTATTCAAAACAACTTATTTATGCAAAACAACTTATTACGGCCTCTTTTTTAAAAATAGCTTATTCAAAACCGCTCATTTATGCAAAACAGCTTATTAGGACCTCTTTTTTCAAAACGACTTATTCAAAACAGCTCATTTATGCAAAACAGACAACTTATTCAAAACAGCTTATTACAACATCTTTTTTCAAAATAGCTTATTTATGCAAAATTGTTTATTAGGATCTCTTTTTTCAAAACAACTTATTCAAAACAACTTATTTATGCAAAACAACTTATCAATATCTCTTTTTTCAAAATAACTCATTTAAAACAGCTTATTTATGCAAAACACCTTATTAAGATCTCTTTTTTCAATATAACTCATTCAAAGCAGCTTATTTATGCAAAACAGCTTATTAGGATCTCTTTTTTCAAAACGACTTATTCAAAACAGCTCATTTATGCAAAACAGCTTATTAGGACACCTTTTTTCAAAACGACTTATTCAAAACAGCTTATTTATGCAAAACAGCTTATTACGACCTCTTTTTAAAAAATAGCTTATTCAGAACAGCTTATTTATGCAAAAACAGCTTGTTAAGTTCTCTTTTTTCAAAATAACTTATTTGAAACAGCTTATTTATACAAAACAGCTTATTATGATATCTTTTTTGAAAAATAGCTTATTCAAAACAACTTATTCAAAAGTAATCCGGAAACATATACAATATTTTCAAATAATTTGTTTTTTAAAAAGAGATCCTAATAAGCTGTTTTGCATAAATAAGCTATTTTGAATAAGTTATATTGAAAAAAGAGATCTTAATAAGTTGTTTTTGCATAAATAAGCTGCTTTGAATAAGTTATTTTGAAAAAAAGAGATCCTAATAAGCTATTTTGCATAAATAAGCGGTTTTGAATAAGCTATTTTTTAAAAAGAGGTCGTAATAAGCTATTTTGCATAAATAAGCTATTTTGCAAAAGTTATTTTGAAAAAAGAGATCCTAATAAGATGTTTTGCATAAATAAGTTGTTTTGAATAAGTTATTTTGAAAAAAGAGATCATGATAAGCTGTTTTTGCATAAATAAGCTGTTCTGAATAAGATATTTTTTAAAAAGAGGTCGTAATAAGCTGTTTTGCATAAATAAGCTGTTTTGAATAAGTTATTTTGAAAAAAGAGATCCTAATAAGCTGTTTTGCATAAATAAGTTGTACTGAATAAGCTATTTTTTAAAAAGAGGTCGTAATAAGCTATTATGCATAAATAAGCTATTTTGAATAAGTTATTTTGAAAAAAGAGATCCTAATAAGCTGTTTTTGCATAAATAAGCTGTTTTGAACATGTTATTTTGAAAAAAGAGATCTCAATAAGCTGTTTAGCATAAATAAGCTGTTTTGAATAAGTTATTTTGAAAAAAGAGATCCTAATAAGCTGTTTTGCATAAATAAGTTGTTTTGAATAAGTTATTTTGAAAAAAGATATCCTAATAAGCTGCTTTGAATAAGTTGTTTTGAAAAAAGAGATCTTAATAAGTTGTTTTGCATATATAAGTTGTTTTGAAAAGAGATCCTAATAAGCTGTTTTGCATATATAAGCTGTTTTGAATAAGTTATTTTGAAAAAAGAGATCCTAATAAGCTGTTTTACATAAATAAGTTGTTTTCAATAAGCTGTTTTTTTAAAAAAAGATCGTAATAAGCTATTTTGTATAAGATAAGCGTTTTTGAATATAAATTTGGATTTTTGTTTATAAAATTTGGTTTTAAAAATCAATTTTGAAAGAGAAATAATTAGTTTTTAATTCGGATATTAAAAGAATCCGGATATTTTTTTAAACCAAATCATATTCATAACCGGTTTACAATAAAATATGGTCTTGGTTAGAAATCCAAAACCATATAAGTGGTTTATACATGAATATGGTTTGGTCGGTCAAAATATCCGACCATGCACACCCCTAATAATATTTCATTCCATTCAAAAGATGTTCAATATTTCATTATTATTTTTGAATTAATAATTAATATATTAAAAAAATTATTGTTGAGTCAAAAAAACGAAAATAAAAAATGTATAGTCTATAGACATGATAAACTTTTATATGCATATATGAATATCTTTATTATTAAACAAAAATGAATATCTCTACTAAAAAAAACTTGTATACATGAATATCTTATAGAGATTGTCTCTCTTTTCAAAATGATAAATTTCTATATACATGAACTATTTGGTAAGAAAAATCTAAACATGAACTATAATCACCCATAATAAGAAGTGGCAAAATGGATGAATTGAATGTATATGGATTTACATTCTAATGGATGGATAAAAAAATCTATTAGTCCATTATAATCCACTGTATTTTTTTTAAGAAAAAACCATCTAATCCATTCATTAAGTATACATTTCTAGATTTTAATGCATTGTTATCCATATGTACCATCTTCCTTAAAAAAAA
>Ga0315913_1002047_pt1 | contig 23193 bp, 13 predicted proteins | sample MpolsnodulesMG_FD_207736 | JGI IMG/M metagenome (GOLD analysis project Ga0315913, IMG submission 207736) | Medicago polymorpha root nodule microbial communities from Los Angeles, California, United States - small nodules | ecosystem: Host-associated > Plants > Roots > Nodule | place: USA...
GGTGGGGGTGGGGTGGGGAGGATCAAGATTTTAAAAACTATTTAAACATTTTTTGTTAGAAAATCTGTGAAAATGAAAAGAAACTATCTTAATATAATCATGTGAATTGATGTATGCCAAGTTCACTCTTTAATTTCTGTGCGCTAGGAAATTCAAATTCTAAATATGTTCTTTTCTATTTCATTAGGAGTAATGAATAACTAGATATGAAACCAAAATGTGAAGCTTATAACATTTCAAAAAAAAAAAAAATTGACTGTAATTCATTTTTTCTTCTAAATTAATTTCCTATATGAAGTTTACAAAATACAAACTGGCGTCCCTGAGATTGGAGACAGCCCCAACATGTTGGCAATTTAATAATCAAATGCAATGTTTTATGTCACCAATGAAAAACGAAAAGCCAGAAAAGGGGTTTGTTGTACCTAGCACATATGGAAACTTTGTCTTGGTCTTACATGAGGTCATTTTCTTGGCCAGTTATGCATTGTAGTTAGACAGAAGAAATCAAAGGAATTAATTTGACAAGGAGCGACCTTGTTTTGTGCAGGGACACATGAAACTACGAGCATAAATGTTACTTTACTAGTTACCCTCTTCCTAGATTAATAGATTGAGTACACATGTATCAATCATCAATAAACAACCCTGGAATGAAAGAAACATGACTAGGAGAGTTTTATTAGTTGGGGGCCTCTGGCAGGCTTGTATCAGGGTCTTGGCTAGATAACATCGGATGCACTCATGTATTCCTTGTGTGAAGCTGATCCCTATGTCCCTTCATAGTCAGTCCTGACTCTGCATTAATGTCTTCCTATATCTCTTTATTATTTAAGGAGAAGGGTTACCAGGGCCAAGGGCATTTAGTTAAACAACTAAAATAAGTAAATTTTTTGTAAAAAGTGATGTAATTATTACTTAATCAAAAGTTAAAACTTATGTTTTTAAGACAAATATTTTATTTAAAGTAGTACATACCTTATAAAATCGGACTCCATATTTACTAGCAAGACCCATTATTTTATTTAACTAAGGTGTGTTATTTTTAAACACAAAAATCGGACCCCATACCCAACACCGTATAAAATATAACTAGGATGTATAATGCTGAAATTTGGAATGGAGGAGAGAAAAAATTAAATATAAAAGTTGGTAATCGCATATATATTCGGTGTGTTGATGTCAGATTTTGTGTTTGACAAACCTTTGTGTTTACTATATTTCTGCATATAGTATACAATATCATACCACCGACTAAGCTAGGATCACGGGGATTCTGTTTACTATATATCTATCATCGTTATTATGAAAATATAAATTAATCCAAATTCCTGTTCAAGCTTCCTAGTCAGATCAAATATGTGCTGCTTACGGCCAACAACATGTTACATGTACTGGACGCACCACCAGCACGAGAGGTAGAGGAGAGGGAGCCATTGCATAGCAAATTAAGGAGCGTACATGTTTAATAAATGAATGCAGTAGTATCCAACATGCGTTGAACATTCATTCTTTTGGCTCCAATGTTATTCTACACTCGGGATGTTATATTTCTCTTCTAAAAAATTACACTTCCTTTCTATGATGAGTATAGAATATTGTGAATGTTTCTCTAATAATACCTGCATTTATTTCTTCCTTGTAGCTATAATATGTAAACAAATACAAAGTTAAAATGTAAAATGGCAAGGATATTTCAGTGAATTTGAAAATAACGGTTACTTAGTCATCTATTAAAACTAAGCAAAACATCTCGTGACACATACAGTGTGCTCCTCAATTCCCACTGAGTTTCAGTTTCTGTTTTCTCTCTCTCAACAAAGGATACTCGTGATGAAGAGCTCTTATATTTCACGAGCTTCATATTCCTCAGACATCAACAAACGCTTACCAAGTTCACATTTGAATTCTTCCTCAACACCTTCAAATACCCCTCCAATTCCACCACAAAATCATGCAACCTACAACACATTCTTCTACTACTACTACTACAAAAACCAATGGAATCCAAATTTCAACTCTTTTTCCTCACCCTTTTCCTCCTCATTCTCACCATCCATGCACAAACTCTTGGAACTTACATTGTTCAATTACACCCTCATGGCACAACCAAGTCTTTGTTCACCTCCAATCTCGAATGGCACCTTTCATTTATACAACAAACCATTTCATCTGATGAAGACCCTTCTTCTCGCCTTCTCTACTCTTACCGTTCCGCCATGGAAGGTTTCGCAGCTCAGTTAACTGAGTCTGAGCTCGAGTACCTACAAAAAAATCCTGATGTTATCTCAATTAGGCCTGATAGGCTGCTCCAAATTCAAACCACATATTCTTACAAGTTCTTAGGACTCAATCCTTCAAAACAAAATGGTTGGTATCAATCAGGTTTCGGCCGTGGAACGATAATCGGGGTGCTTGATACCGGTGTTTGGCCAGAGAGTCCTAGCTTCAATGATCGTGATATGCCTCCAGTTCCCAAGAAATGGAAGGGTATATGTCAAACAGGGCAAGCCTTTAACTCTTCCAATTGTAACAGAAAACTCATTGGTGCAAGGTACTTCACCAAAGGCCATTTGGCAATATCACCTTCAAGAATTCCAGAATATCTCTCTCCAAGAGATTCCTCTGGACATGGAACACACACTTCATCCACTGCTGGCGGAGTTCCGGTGTCAATGGCGAGTGTATTTGGTTATGCAAAAGGCGTGGCAAGAGGTATGGCTCCCGGTGCTCACATTGCAGTGTACAAAGTGTGCTGGTTCAATGGCTGCTATAACTCTGACATCATGGCTGCAATGGATGTGGCAATCAGAGACGGTGTGGACGTTCTATCCTTGTCTCTAGGCGGTTTCCCGGTGCCACTATATGATGATAGTATTGCTATTGGAAGCTTTCGAGCAATGGAGAAAGGGATTTCAGTTATATGTGCGGCAGGAAACAATGGCCCAATGGCGATGTCTGTTGCCAATGATGCTCCTTGGATTGCAACTGTTGGTGCAAGCACACTTGACAGAAAATTCCCGGCTATAGTTCGCATGGGTAATGGACAAGTTCTCTACGGAGAATCCATGTATCCGGTGAACAGAATAGCAAGCAATAGCAAAGAACTTGAGCTGGTTTACCTCTCTGGTGGGGATAGTGAGAGTCAATTTTGCCTCAAAGGGTCTCTTCCAAAGGACAAAGTTCAAGGAAAAATGGTGGTATGTGATCGAGGTGTCAACGGAAGATCAGAAAAGGGTATAGCTGTGAAGGAAGCAGGCGGTGCTGCTATGATCCTGGCAAACACAGAGCTAAACTTGGAAGAAGATTCGGTTGATGTTCATCTCTTACCTGCAACATTGGTAGGATTTGATGAATCAGTCACCTTGAAAACTTACATAAACTCCACAACAAGGCCACTTGCTAGGATTGAATTTGGAGGAACTGTAATTGGGAAGTCTAGAGCACCAGCAGTAGCAGTATTCTCAGCTAGAGGACCAAGTTTCACAAACCCTTCAATCCTTAAACCAGATGTTATAGCTCCAGGAGTCAACATCATTGCTGCATGGCCTCAGAACCTTGGTCCTACTGGCCTACCAGACGACACTAGAAGAGTAAACTTCTCTGTCATGTCAGGTACCTCAATGTCATGTCCTCATGTTAGCGGAATCGCAGCTCTTATTCGTTCCGCTCATAAAAAATGGAGCCCGGCAGCCATCAAATCAGCAATCATGACAACAGCAGATGTAACCGACCATGCAGGAAGACCAATATTCGATGGAGACAAACCAGCTACCGCTTTCGCCACGGGAGCTGGAAATGTGAATCCTCAAAGAGCATTGAATCCCGGACTGATATACGATATCAAGCCAGACGATTATGTCAACCACCTTTGCAACATCGGTTATACGAAATCAGAAATATTCAGTATCACACACAAAAACATTAGCTGCCACACAATCATGCGTATGAATAGAGGATTCAGCCTGAACTATCCCTCAATCTCAGTGATCTTTAAGGACGGAATGAGGCGAAAGATGTTCAGCAGAAGGGTAACAAATGTGGGAAATCCTAACTCCATCTACTCAGTGGAGGTTATGGCACCTCAAGGAGTAAAAGTGATAGTGAAACCCAAAAAACTTATATTCAAAAAAATGAACCAAAGCTTGAGTTACAGGGTTTATTTCATATCAAGAAAAAGCGTCAAAAAAGGTTCTGATACAATGAACTTTGCAGAAGGACATTTGACATGGATAAACTCACAAAATGGTTCTTACAGAGTTAGAAGCCCAATAGCAGTGAGTTGGAATTCTAAGTAGTATAGTAAACTACAACCATTATTACTAAGTTTGTTTTAGAGAGCTTAATTATATTATCATTGTTGCATTAGTTTCATTGCTTTATTTATCTCTAGCAGCAGAGTTTACGCTAAACTTTGCTTTAGGAGTTTTAGTAGACAAATCTTAAAAATAAATCCATTTATAAAGGTTAAATGATTGGTCCTGCCAATTTTTAGTGAAATAATTCTCTTCTTTACTTGTTTTTATAATCAAAATTGTTTTTCCTGCACAGATTTACAAATTACAGTATCTCATGAATTTGATTTGCATTTAACCAATTATTTCCTTAATCATGCAAGAAATATAAGTAGTTTTCTTTCCCATAAGGTATAAATACATTCAACTCAACAATGACAGAAAGTAAACAAACATCCAAACCCTAAAAGTTATTCAATCTGCAACAAAGAAAACCTAAAATCTGGAGTTGTTTGTAATCTTTGATAATTATACCTTCAGCTTCAATCTGCAAAGAAATTCATAAAATTAGAAACAGAATTTCAACTTAACTCAGACAATAAGAGAGGAAAATGCAGGGGAAGAGGGAATCTAAACGAAAAAAGAAATGTCAAAAAAAAATTTGGACCATTTCTCGATTTGTGCGTGTCATCCTTGCGCAGGGGCCATGCTAATCTTCTCTGTATCGTTCCAATTTTATCGGATGTCCCCGAAGGGACGTTTGTAGAAGCGTGGCAGCATAATATAAACACTGCCTATTTCTTTCTTTTAAGCGATGTGGGACTATTTTCACAACTAAAACAACGCACTTACAACCAACATGAATTGAACCCTCTTCCCTCCCTTCATTCTCACTTTAAGTAATACAAAAGTTTATAAATCATCAACTGTATTCTGTGTGTTGTGTAGTGCATTGCAACTTGTGTTGAGAGTAGTTCTGAAAGGAGATTAATGAGCCCAGAGTAATCTATATTCTAAGAGATGTACCGTGAAGTAATTAGAAAACCATATCCAGGATTAACCCAACCATATAGTGACCTATATACACTGGGAAGTTACAACTATACGGTTAGTCCAACCATATATAGTTTAGATCACAACAAATTTCATACTTGTTGAAATGCTTATTAAGAAAAAAAAACGTTTTTAATTAATTGAAGGGTAATGTTAGAAGTGCAACTATTAAAATCATCTCTGTGAGTATAACTCAATTGATAGGAACATACAGTGACCGTAAAATCTTATCGCTTGAAAACTCGTCTATGCGTATAAAAATATAACATCCAAGATAACACTTTTTCGACAAAAATCATTAATATGAACCAATGGTTAGTCGTACACGAAGTTCTGCAACACATCCACAATCGAAAATAATAATAAATTCAACATATCTCATATTATTTATAATTTATATAAACTTTGTCACACGATTCTTAAAAGACTTATACAAAAAAGGAGATGAAGCTCAGTTATGACAAATTTTAAAACATTATGCTTCAAGATAGAACACAAACTAACCAAAGTAATATACAAGATGAACTGAAATCATGCCAATCGAAATTGACCCTAATAAATTGTAGTCAAACGATTCATGTCAAGTTACTATGAGTACAATTAAGATAAAACTGTGAAACTAAATTAAATTATTTGTGCCAGATATAGAAGAAAAATAAGAAAATGAGTGTGACATTAAATTAAAAGAAGTGGGGGAAAAAAAATTCTTATTTGTTTAGCTTGACGGGTCAACCCACCCCAACATATAACTTCCCATTTTTTTTAGTGTGTTTAGACAAGAGTGGATCAAATAATAGTGACCCAAAAAAATCTCAACTATCCTAGCCAAAAAAAATACGGTTAATCAAGGCACAGATTTAGGTAGAGGTAATTGGGGGCAGTTGCCCTCACTAACCTTCAACTTTTTTAATCAATGAGTAAAATAATTATATTTCTAGCCTCTTAAAACTCAACTATTGCCCTCCCACTAAATAATTAATTGATTTTTTGTAAAATGTTTTTCTAAACTACTTCATTTATCTTAAAATAAAAACACTCAATACGTTTTGCACTCTCATGGAGAAAATTTAAAGACGTAATTAATATATGTGTTTATTGTAAAGATGTATCTAAAATATCTTTTGTGCGTGAATGCGCGTGTGCGTGCGTGTGTATATATAATCTTGACTTTTAATATTTCAAGATATTTACTTGTATTATTAAGGAGTTTATTTCGGAAAGAAGAAATAAATGCTTCTAATAATTTAAAAAGAAGTTTATACTTAGGGATAATATTTTGTCATTGTGTACTCACATTAAGCTACAAATGGTTTATTTTGATCATGTCCGTTGAGGTTCCAAAACTATGAAAATACATCATCGTAGTTTCTAAAATATCATAAAAAACAATAATTAGTCCTGATGATCCAAAAACTTATTCTTAAATACCTCAGGTAAGTCCTTAACTCAACTAATCTCATCCTTTGTTTTTTTAACTTCTTCATTTTCCATTTAAGAACAAACCAAGTTTCAACCATTGCTGGTGGATCATCATTGAAGGTTCATTCTTATAAAATTATAAAAAAAATATAAAATTGACGTCAGGTCCGTTTCATTTTCATTCTTATAAAATATTTTCATGGTTTAGGGACTATTATCGACAGGTCCGTTTCAAAAAATATTGACGTCTAAAACGAATTCTAAGAATGGAATTTTTTTTAAACATTTTGTCAAAAAAAATTAATACAAATTTTATGCAAAGTTGTTAAATTATCATAATTGATTTGATTTGATTTAACATTACTCATTTAGTTTTTATTGAGACATTATCGATCATAGATAAGATTTATTAATTTTAACTGTGAATCACAAAATTCATACATTTGTTAAAACCGTAAATATTAAAAGAAATTGTTACTATCCCAATATTAGTAATGATATATACTAGTCCCGTGAGCATAGCTCAGTTGACAAGGACATACATTGTTATATGCAGGAGTCTGAGTTCCAACCCCAAACACTCCACTTATTCACCTTGAAAAAGGTGAATTCTAATCACTAGACTCCAACAAAAAAAAAGTAATGATATATACTAGCTAAGAACTTGTGGCCTAGAGCCATGGATGGATCTGAACTAGGTCTGGTGTGGTAGGTGTAATACTAACCCAGACCCAATTTTTTTATTATAAAAAGGTCATTTTTTTTTTCACCTTATGAGTTTTTCGTGCGTTCTAATTGAATTCTAAAATTTAAAATCTTTTAACATGTTTTGAAGATTTTTATGGAGTGTTTAAGCCGTTCAGATTATATGATCTGAATTGTATATGGTGCACCAGAAATCAATAGGAAGTGAAAATAAGGAGTCAAATTTTTTTATTTTTTTATAGTCCACCAGCCAACCCATCAACACATAAACACATATATCTTTCTGATTTTTTCCAACAAGGCACAACATCGTTTCCTTCTTCTATTGCTCACGCAAAAACACGACTGCAGAAGCACCGACCACCATCGTCCAAAGCCAGTAGTAGTAGTAAGAGTAACAAAGTCATTGACTTTGAAATATTAGAAACACGTATACTTGTAAAAAATTGTATCTCACTGATATTGTGAGTTCAGGTCTGCCCCTGCCTAGAGCAAGGGTTTTATTGGTTTAATTGTTGAGACGGACCTGATTAGCAGATATTTAGATGAATAAGTTAATGGATGAACTAAAATAATTGAATAGTAGAATAGCCTAGAGATTTTTTAGCAAATCTTAATAGTTTACGGACCATTTTGAAAACAGTCTTTTGTTCGGGGACCTTCAATAATTTTCCAAACCAACGAGAGAGCAAAGCCACATCATATCCACGTGCTACATGTGCAATGAGGAGCACAATGATCCCAACATGGCATCTGTAATATGGGTTTTTCTTTTTCTTTCCATTTTTTAATTAATGAAAAGCTGGTTATGGTTTTCCTTGGCACAAAGGGAATTTGGACACAAGCAAGCAAAGAGATGTAATATAACTATATAAGTACATAACATTAATATTATTAATTTTTAACTAAAGATGTAATGTAATATAATGTAAAATAGAACATAACAATATTAATTGAAGTCCTCTCTCCAATAATAAGGAAGGATGTAGTTCAGACTTCACCAGGAAGCTGCCATTTCACATGCCTTCCATCTGTATTAATACATGGACAGATATATGATCAGATGTGATCAAAGCAAATTAAATAGAAAAAATGTGCAGTAATGTTTCTTAGTCTACACCATGTGTGCATGTGACTATTTTTAAAGGGAGAAAAATATATATTTTTTTTATATGAGAAGTGGCAGTTGGTGGGTTCAGACCATGATTGATCAAGTTCACCATTTTTCTCCCATTTCCTTCTGTTTGCAGATTCCTCTTAGTTATAGTTTATTCTCCATTAATAAACATATTTCATCTATTATTACTTGCTTCTTCATCTAAAAAAATTAGTTGTGTTTAAGGAAAAAAATGTGATCTAGATCTAGATATTGACAAGGATCATATCTGTACGATGCATTTAAACAAAGGCCCTCTTGAAAATATAAACTTTCAAGTTTTTATATAGGATCTCTTTAATTTTTTAGCGCCATTAATTATTTATTTATTAACCATAAGTAAGCAGTAACACGATGGAAAATATAAATTAGTTGTCTTTCATGAAGGATAAACTTTAAAAAATATCAATTATTAGTATACTTAATTATCATGATTCAATCAATGGACATTACTGTCCAAGATAAGGTCATCAAGGCAGACCTACGCAAGTTAGAAAAATGTCTTATTTGATCATTTCATGAGTTAAACTCTCTATTTTACTATTTTGAGAGGCAAAATTAATAAAATCTTATCTAAAACTAATATTGTTTCAATTGTTAATGAGGTGTTAGTTCAATGATAAGAAAATAAAAGTAAAATATATTTTCAAAGATATTATTATGAACATTAAAAATGACTCGTCTTAAAATTTGTCTTAAAGTGGAATATGTATTTCGTCCACACTTTTTTTAAAGGGCATTTCATTTACACTTTTATTTAGGGGCTTGAGGTACTATGATTTTTGGTGTAGGGTACTGGAATTTATGGGTATAGATAGTATGATACTCGTTTCTGTCCCATTAGATAAATATAATATTTGTGTTCGTTCTATATTTAATATTTGTATACTCGTTTTTTTATTTGATCCAAAGATACACACGGGCATGAGGTTTTTGGCTACCCCTAAGTAAATCACCAATGGTCAATTGAGTGTACAAGTGATACTCTAGACTAATTTTAAAATAGTAAAATGTTAACATAAGTTTTAAGGGCACATACTAAGGAATTCAATGTAAAAATTGTCTTTAAAATTGTGTATTTAACTCTTCAACAATTTAAAAATTGATTTTTCATTGCAAAATTTAAACTTTTAATTTTCTTAACATGCGCCTTAAGACACAAGTTAACAACATCCTTTAATATATACCTCATTATTTCGATGGACCTTGCATTTCATTACTCTAATGGAAGGAAGAACAGTCTTATTTTCAAGTTTCTTTCGCCTCGTAACATGGAAAGATTCTCTTAATAAAATCATAATGAATAATTACCTTTTTTTTAAGGCTAAAACCATCAAGTGGATGATAGGGGATGGTTCTTGTCTTTATTTTAATCTGTTTTTAATTTAAATGATTTTCCTCTCTCTCATTTTCTCTCCCGTGTGTCTTTCTTCCTTTACAAATATTTTCTTTTCTTCCCTCCCTCATATTGGAAGTTGTTCCAATTATTACATGGCTTTAGTTTGGATTTTGATATTGAGATAATCACAAATACATCACTATTGTTTTATAGATCTTACATGAATGAACCATATGTTAGCTTGATCACTAATGCATCATTTCTAAATCTTTGTCATACTTAGAAGTTACCCTTTATTAAGATTAAGATGGAACTAGAAAATTCCACTTCCACACTCATTGTAATAGTCTAATAAAACATAGTACATAAAGTGGATTAAAAAAATTCACCGTAATAGAAAAGATGCTTTAGACTATGTTTATTGTCTTAATACAGAATACAGGATCATAAAGTTCAAAAGATGTTTTAAAGTTCCCTTAACAACATAACACTATAATAATGTGTTAACTACTTTTTTTTTGTAACTTTTTCATGTTTTTCTCTTTTCACACAGCTGGTTGAATCTTAATTATAGATTACTGAATTGATGTATACTCGTGAACATGTTAGATCTACTAGTATTCAAGTAAAAAAAAAGAAACTAAGACATGGATACAATTATGATACATTTATTACCTAACTAGATAAGAAATTAAATAAAAAACATAAAGAGAAGATTTTATATTCTCTAACAATCATTTTAACAAGAATGTAGTTACCGTAAAATGGAATTCAACATAAACAAATACTAGTAGATAATTTTTTTAATCACTCGTCAAAAAGACAAGAATAAGTTATAACCATAACATGAAAATTAGAAACTAAACCAACAGCATTAAGAGTCATACATATTCTCTCCCATGTTTTATGTCGGATAAACTACAAATAAGTCCAAATCTTCACCTGTCATTTCTTACACACCACTATCTTCTTTGATATAGCACTTCAAAAACCTCTATAGTCTTAAATTTGACCAAAACTAATCATATAGTTTATTTATTGGTCACATAATTTAGTGAATGGTGAATAGTGAATCACATACATTTGAAGCAGTAGGTGTACATTATGGAGAATTGAGCCTTAAACAATGAGAATGAAAAATAACATGATGCAGATGAAAACTCAAATTTTCATCTTCTTTTGTTACATTGTCATTTTTTGTTTTTCTAACAGTTTTTCTGCTACCTCAAATGATGAAGTATCAGCTTTGCTTTCTTTGAAAGAAGGTCTTGTTGATCCTTTGAACACACTTCAGAATTGGAAATTGGATGCTGCTCATTGTAACTGGACCGGAATCAAATGCAACTCGGCTGGAACTGTTGAGAACCTTGATCTCTCTCACAAGAATCTCAGTGGTATAGTATCCAATGATATACAAAGACTTCAAAATCTTACTTCTCTTAACTTATGTTGTAATGCATTTTCATCACCATTTCCAAAATTTATATCTAATCTCACCACACTGAAAAGTCTTGATGTAAGTCAGAATTTCTTCATTGGTGAATTTCCATTAGGACTTGGAAAGGCGTCGAGACTTTCAACATTAAATGCATCAAGTAATGAGTTCACAGGTTCTATTCCTTTGGACATTGGAAATGCAACTTCCTTAGAAATGCTTGATCTTAGAGGCAGTTTCTTTGAAGGTTCAATTCCAAAATCATTCAGCAATTTGCATAAGTTGAAGTTTCTTGGTCTATCAGGGAATAATCTCACTGGAAAAATTCCTGGTGAGCTTGGAAATCTTTCATCATTGGAATATATGATTCTTGGATATAACGAATTCGAAGGTGAGATTCCAGCAGAATTTGGAAATCTCACTAGTCTTAAGTATCTTGATTTAGCAGTAGCAAATCTTGGTGGTGAGATTCCAGAGGAATTAGGAAATCTCAAGTTATTGGATACACTTTTCTTATACAACAACAATCTTGAAGGAAGAATTCCATCACAAATTGGTAACATTACTTCTTTGCAGTTATTAGATCTTTCTGATAACAATTTGTCAGGAAAAATTCCAGATGAAATAAGTCTTCTGAAGAACTTGAAGCTTCTGAACTTCATGGGAAACCAGTTATCTGGTTTTGTTCCTTCTGGACTTGGAAATTTGCCTCAATTGGAGGTTTTTGAGCTATGGAACAATTCATTATCAGGTCCATTGCCTAGTAATCTCGGCGAGAATTCACCATTGCAATGGTTGGATGTATCATCCAATTCACTCTCTGGAGAGATTCCAGAAACTCTTTGCAGCAAGGGCAATCTTACCAAGCTAATACTTTTCAACAATGCTTTCTCTGGTCCAATTCCATCAAGCCTATCAACGTGCTCTTCGCTTGTTCGTGTTCGAATTCACAACAATTTTCTTTCTGGAAAAGTTCCTGTTGGTTTTGGCAAGCTTGAGAAGCTTCAAAGGTTAGAATTAGCTAACAATAGTCTCACTGGTGAAATTCCAGATGATATTCCTTCTTCCACATCACTTTCTTTCATTGATCTCTCAAGAAACAAACTTCATTCTTCTCTCCCTTCCACCATTCTATCCATTCCAAATCTTCAAGTTTTCAAGGTCTCCAATAACAACTTAGAAGGGAAAATTCCAGACCAATTTCAGGACTCTCCTTCATTAACTGTTCTTGATCTCTCGTCAAATCATTTGTCCGGAACCATTCCAGATAGTATAGGTTCATGTCAAAAATTAGTAAATTTGAACCTACAAAGTAACCTTTTGATTGGTGAAATCCCAAAAGCATTAGCTAACATGCCTACAATGGCAATGCTTGATCTTTCAAACAATTCTTTGACTGGTCATATACCTGAAAACTTTGGTGTATCTCCAGCTCTTGAAGCATTTGATGTCTCATACAACAAGCTTGAAGGTTCTGTGCCAGAAAATGGCATGCTAAGAACTATAAACCCGAATAATCTCGTCGGCAATGCTGGCCTATGTGGTGGTACCCTCCTTTCATGTGATCAAAACTCAGCGCACTCATCAAGGCATGGAATTTCACATGAAAAACACATTATCACAGGATGGATCATTGGAATATCATCAATTCTAGCCATTGGAATTACAATTTTGGTGGCAAGATCTTTATATGTAAGGTGGTACACTGGTGGTTTTTGCTTCAGAGAAAGATTTTATAAAGGTAGCAAAGGGTGGCCATGGAGATTGATGGCATTTCAGAGACTTGGCTTTACAAGTACTGACATTCTGGCTTGTATCAAAGAAACAAATGTGATTGGAATGGGAGGCACCGGTGTTGTTTACAAGGCCGAGGTACCTCATTCTAACACAGTCGTGGCAGTGAAAAAGTTATGGAGATCAGGAAATGATGTTGAAGTAGGAAGAGGAAGTGATGAGCTTGTTGGAGAGGTGAATCTTTTAGGGAGACTAAGGCATAGGAACATTGTTAGATTATTAGGATTTCTTCATAATGATACTGATTTGATGATAGTTTATGAATTTATGAACAATGGTAATCTTGGAGATGCCTTGCATGGTAGGCAAGCAGTTAGGCATCTAGTGGATTGGGTCTCAAGATATAACATAGCTCTAGGAGTTGCTCAAGGACTTGCTTATCTTCACCATGACTGTCATCCACCAGTTATTCATCGCGACATCAAGTCAAATAATATACTGCTTGATGCAAATCTTGAGGCAAGGATAGCAGATTTCGGGTTAGCCAAGATGATGATCCAGAAGAACGAAACAGTCTCCATGGTTGCTGGATCCTATGGCTACATCGCTCCTGGTGAGTTACTATTTCCAAATCTTATTTTATCTGTGATTAAACTTTAAAGCTAAACCAGAGTTTAGTGTACAAAAACTTTTGCACTCACGTCTAATCACATCCAACGATGTAAATATTTATGGTAAGATGTGATTAGACATCTGCGTAGATCTTTGTACATTGTCGGTACATACTCATTAAACTCTAGTTAAATTCTCAAAGATCATAACTTTCAATGAATATTAATTCGTTAAGCGAAAACTACTCCGATTTATTACATTGATAACATTTCATTGGTTTATTAATTGGCAGAATATGGATATGCATTGAAGGTCGATGAAAAGATTGATGTATACAGTTACGGAGTAGTTTTATTAGAGCTTGTCACAGGAAAGAAACCATTGGATTCAGAGTTTGGAGAAAGTGTAGACATTGTAGAGTGGATTAGAAGGAAAATTAGAGACAACAAATCTCTAGAAGAAGCATTAGATCCAAGTGTAGGAAACTGCAGACATGTTATAGAAGAGATGCTTCTAGTTTTAAGAATAGCAGTTGTTTGCACTGCTAAGCTTCCTAAGGAAAGACCAAGCATGAGGGATGTTATAATGATGCTTGGAGAGGCAAAGCCTAGAAGAAAGATCAATGGCAACAGTGAAACGTCTTTAGCAGCTAACAACAATAACAAGGAGATGTCAGTTTTTAGCACATCACCAGTTAGTGGTCTTCTATAGGAACTAAATTTTAGTTTCATCTATGTAATTTTGTAATCAGTGATGCAATATTTGTCTTTATAATATTAATTAATGTAACAATTAATTTATGCAAATAAAATTTCTTTGTTTCATGATTTTGGTATAGATCAAAAGAATTCAATAGAAACCAAGATGAAGCAAGAAAATGTACTTGTGCCTACTAATGATCTTTTGAATGCTAGCTAATGTTCAAACTTCAAAGAAGCCTGGTCCCAATTTCTTTTATATGATAAAAAAAATGTGACTAATCAAAACCTTATAAATTTGCATAAAATTGATTAAGTGTTTGTTTGCGAGTTGGATTTTGAGGTTAAATCTATTTTTTTTATATATTATTTGATATTTTAAAAAAGTTAAAAAAATAACATGATATTATTTATTCACGTAGTATGTTACTTATTCTTTCAATTTTTTTTAAAATATTAAATATATATTAAAATAAAGGGTTAGCCCTCTAAAATCTTCTATTCCAAAACTCTCTAAAATAGTAAAATCCAACTCACAAACAGACCCTGAAAAAAAGGCATTGAATTATTCGGAAGTGACATATCGTTGAAATTCTAGACAAGCATTCTTTCAGTGTTAGACCATGTGCAATGGAGTAGTTGAATGCCATGTTAAACATGTTGAACCATTGTAGGAGGGTGTTGAAAATGATAGAAAAATGATGTGGAGGTGAGAGGAGATGAAAGAAGTAAACATGTTGAATTCTGACACGCAGGGGACACGTGGCGCGCTCCTATTTGCCGAAGCTGACGCGTGTGATGCACTCACCGACAGGGCGCGTGAGGGTGCAGAATACTCGTAGAGAGAAAGTTAATTGGATAAAGACTGGCCACTTGGCAGCTTTCGATTGGCTGCTTGAATTTTTATCATATTAATAATTTGAACTAAATTATTTCGATTGGCCACTTTGTTTGATTAGTTGGATGTGTCAGTTACCGTGTATGAACTGTTACCGTGTATGAACAAAATACTTATAGTGTAAATATTGCCTACGAGCCAAATAATGTGGCCTACAATGCTTAATCGTCCACTCGACTAGTTTTACGGGTTGTGTGTGATAACTCCCATCATAGTGGAATCATGACGCCGCACATTCAATTTAAGTCTCCTTTCCTCGACATGATCCGTTGATATGGTCCTTGATGTGAAACTCCACTAAAGACTGTTTCTTTCATCCCACTCCTCAAAGCGGTTGGTGGTGCTGAGAATAAAGAACATGGATTTGTCGCGACAATATCCAGTTCCACTCCACTTTAACTCACTTATGAGTTTATGAGGACCCACATTGTGAGTTAGTGGTTTTGAGAAAGAATTAACTTCCTTGCTCAACTAATCTAGCATCCCTTAACCTTCGATCGACTAGGGGGGTTTCATCACCTAATAGTCTAATCACACCTTCAATCATCTATGGGGCTTATCGCCTAATTGCCTAATTGTCTATTTCTTGTGTTTGACTCACATGATAATTATTTTTAGGTGTAAACAAAAATAATGAAAGGAATATCTTTTTTTTATATATAAAATCTATATATTTTTGGTCAAAACATCAAATCTTGAATCTAAAAGTCACATGTTCGAACCTCTCTACTGCCTTTGAAGAAAAATAACTGTAAATACTTTAATACATTCTTTAAATTAAATATCTTTTCTATTTTAGATCGGAGGCTCGAGACACTATCATCTTACCTTAAGTTTTTTTTTTAAAGATCTCACCTTAAGTTGTTATTTTTTTTTGGGTAGATAGACGAAATGTTAAAGCCATTTTAAACTCACACACAAGTGGAGGTACCAGGGTTCAAATCCCGGTCATGACATCCGGCTTAACAATTTCGACATTTTGGCAGTTGAGGTAGGACTTCTGGATACCTTAAGTTGTTATTATTGAAAAAGAAAAAAAAATCAAATTTTTTTTAGGTTATTTATTATGAAAATATCAAACTATAATATAGAATGAAAAACAAAAAAATAAAGTAAATCTTTTCGGATTATCTTTGGTAACAAGAAACCGAGCTTACCCAACTTCTCACTTCATCAAAAATCAGAATATCCCACCACACTATAAAACCTAACCAAACCCTCTCACATTCTTTATTCACTTTTTTCACATCTCAAATCCCAATTCCCAATTCTCTTCATCTTCTTCCTCCATGGCTAACCAACCTGAATCCTCCGATTCGTAATCCTCTTCCACCTTCTCAGATCTCAATCCCTTCAATTTCTCAATTCAATTTTCGATTTCGATTCATTGAATCTGATTTGTTTTTTTTGTTTTTTTCAGGAAAGGAACCAAAAGAGACTTCAGCACCGCGATTCTGGAACGCAAAAAGTCACCGAACCGTCTTGTTGTCGATGAAGCTGTCAACGATGACAACTCCGTTGTCGCACTCCATCCTGAAACCATGGAGAAACTTCAACTCTTTCGCGGTGATACAATTCTGATCAAGGTAATAAATATTTTACTATTCCCAAACTAACCCTAATTCAAAACCCTAAAATCCTTTTGTAAAAAGATCTGATTTTTATGTGATTAGTATGTGATTAGGTGTTTGATTTGATTCATTGTTGATTTATTAGGGTAAGAAAAGAAAGGATACGATTTGTATTGCACTTGCTGATGAAACATGTGAAGAGCCAAAGATAAGAATGAATAAGGTTGTGAGAAACAATCTTAGGGTTAGGCTTGGTGATGTTGTTTCTGTTCATCAATGTCCTGATGTCAAATATGGAAAGCGAGTTCATATTCTTCCTGTTGATGATACTATTGAAGGAGTTACTGGGAATCTCTTTGATGCTTACTTAAAACGTGAGTTGCTTTTTACCCAGTGTTGATTTTGAATTTGTTTACAATATGCTTTTGTGTTTCATTAGTCACATTTGTAGTTGACCCGTTTTGATTATTGTTTGGATAAACAACTTATTTACACCTTATAGTACTTATCATGATAAACTTGCTTGTGTTTCATGAGTGACATCTGTATTGAACAGTTTTTCTGCAGCTTATAGCACAAGTGTTTGTGTTTCATTAGCACAAGTGCTTAAATAAGCTATTTTTATTTGGATAAACTACTTATAGCCCAAGCGCTTGTCTTTAATCTTTTTCTGAAGTAATGCACTTGTCATGATAAGTGCTTATGTATAAGCTTACATAAGCTATTGTTATAGCAAATGATAGAATAAAGTTAAATTGTTTTTGTATATGCTATAAGTTGTTTTCATAAGCTATCTTCGAGAACTTAATGAAATAATGAAAATAAGCTGAAAAAAGCATATGAAAAATGTCATATGCTATTTTCAAAAGTTTTCCAAACAGTCTAACAAACCTTATGTCAGTTAGTTAGACGAGGCTTGAAAAAAGAACTACTAGTTCATTGTATCATAGATGTATTTTTGGTCTGTTTTTAATACATGATAAGATATTTTGACGATGGCTGAATCATTGTATCATAGCTTTGTTTTGGGTCTGTTGTTTTTTTGATGATGAATCACCTTCGTAAAGAATACTATTGTTTTCCCTTTTCTGTGCATTGACCCTTGTGAATAGAAATTTATTTTCTTATTCTTACATGCACAGACAAAAAACTAGTCTGTTCATTGAAGTTAAATGTTGGCAGCACATATTATTACTTTTGTTCCGTCATTTTTTATTGGCTTTTATTTGGCTCAGTAACACACGTTTTTTGCATTCTATTTGCATTACATTTTTTGCATTCTATTTGCATTCTTCTTCTTTATGCATACTTAATCCTGTTTTTCTTTTGCAGCTTATTTCCTGGAGGCATATCGTCCAGTTAGGAAGGGAGATATGTTCCTTGTGAGAGGGGGGATGAGAAGTGTGGAATTCAAGGTTATCGAGTGTGACCCTGCTGAGTATTGTGTTGTTGCACCTGACACTGAGATTTTCTGTGAAGGAGAGCCTGTTAAAAGGGAAGATGAGGATCGTTTAGATGAGGTTGGTTATGATGATGTTGGTGGTGTTAGAAAGCAGATGGCTCAGATTCGGGAACTGGTGGAACTGCCATTGAGGCATCCACAATTATTCAAGTCTATTGGTGTGAAGCCACCAAAAGGGATTTTGTTGTATGGACCCCCTGGATCTGGTAAGACTTTAATTGCACGAGCTGTTGCAAATGAAACTGGTGCTTTCTTTTTCTGTATCAATGGTCCTGAGATCATGTCAAAGCTGGCTGGTGAGAGTGAAAGTAATCTGAGGAAGGCATTCGAAGAAGCTGAGAAGAATGCACCCTCAATCATCTTCATTGATGAGATAGACTCCATTGCTCCAAAGAGGGAGAAGACTAATGGTGAAGTTGAGCGTAGAATTGTTTCCCAGCTCTTGACCCTCATGGATGGGCTTAAATCCCGTGCACATGTAATTGTTATGGGAGCAACAAATCGTCCCAATAGCATCGACCCTGCTCTTCGGAGGTTTGGAAGGTTTGATCGGGAGATCGATATTGGTGTACCAGATGAAGTTGGACGTCTTGAGGTTCTCCGCATCCATACAAAAAATATGAAGCTTGCAGAAGATGTGAGTTTGAATTCTTCCCCCTAAGTTGTGTTATTTATCTAGACATTCTGTAATCTGAAAAGTTTTTCTATTATTTAATTTGCAGGTTGATTTAGAAAAGATTGCTAAGGAAACCCATGGTTATGTTGGTGCTGATTTAGCTGCGTTGTGTACTGAAGCTGCACTTCAGTGTATCAGAGAGAAAATGGATGTGATTGACCTAGAAGATGAGACCATCGATGCTGAGATACTTAATTCAATGGCGGTCACAAATGAACATTTCAGTACCGCACTTGGATCAAGCAATCCTTCTGCTCTCCGTGAAACAGTAAGTATTGTAGCATATTCGTTGTATACCAATACTAATCTTGCTGTCTTCTTGTTTTCCCTCCATTGCTCAATAATCTTTATGATTACACTTTCCAAACTTTGTAACTCCATGTTTGCTAATGAACCAGGTTGTTGAAGTGCCCAATGTCAGCTGGGAAGATATTGGTGGTCTTGAAAATGTTAAGCGAGAACTCCAGGAGGTAACTCAAGCTCTTGCATTGAATTGTATTACTTGTTTCTTCTCATCAGCTTCTGGGTTTTAATACTGTTTCTCTATTTTGCAGACTGTTCAATATCCAGTGGAACACCCTGAGAAATTTGAGAAGTTTGGAATGTCACCTTCAAAGGGGGTTCTGTTCTATGGTCCTCCCGGTTGTGGTAAAACCCTTTTGGCCAAAGCTATTGCCAATGAATGTCAAGCAAACTTCATTAGTATCAAAGGTCCTGAGCTACTCACAATGTGGTTTGGAGAAAGTGAGGCTAATGTGAGGGAAATTTTTGACAAAGCTCGTGGTTCTGCTCCATGTGTCCTTTTCTTTGATGAACTTGATTCTATTGCAACTCAGGTTTGTACCATATTGAGCCATGATTAGATTATCAGATAAAGTTTATGGAGCTCTAAAACATTATGTGCTTATGAAGAGAAAATTTATCAGAAAGAATATACCATAGAGTGCTAATTAGTGTGCCTTTAAGCTCCTGTAATTTTTTTCCTCATTAACTGTGTTTAAATTAAATCTGTTGTGTGCCTAATCTTGCAGAGAGGTAGTAGTTCAGGAGATGCTGGTGGTGCTGCTGACAGGGTTTTGAATCAACTGCTTACAGAAATGGATGGAATGTCAGCAAAGAAAACTGTGTTTATCATTGGGGCCACTAATCGACCTGACATTATAGACCCTGCTCTACTACGACCTGGACGGCTGGATCAGTTGATTTATATTCCCCTTCCAGACGAGGATTCCCGACATCAGATATTCAAAGCTGCCTTGAGAAAATCCCCCATCGCAAAGGATGTTGACATCAGAGCTCTTGCCAAGTACACTCAAGGCTTCAGTGGTGCTGATATTACTGAGATTTGCCAGCGTGCTTGCAAGTATGCTATAAGAGAAAACATTGAGAAGGTACATTTTAGGGCACCTTTTTTCTCATTCCCTATTGACTTATGTACACTAATGACTGTTGTAGAACTTTTCTAATTGGATTCAGTGTGAAACTAATTTTTTTCTCCCTAACTTCTATGTGGCAGGACATTGAGAGAGAAAGGAGGAGAAGCGATAATCCTGAAGCTATGGAAGAGGATAATGAAGATGATGAGGTAGCTGAAATCAAAGCAGCACATTTTGAAGAATCAATGAAGTATGCACGAAGAAGTGTTAGTGACGCTGACATTCGCAAGTACCAAGCCTTTGCCCAAACTTTGCAGCAGTCAAGAGGGTTTGGATCCGAGTTCAGATTTGCCGACACCAGTGCTGGTGGCACTACTGCCGCTGCAGCTGACCCTTTTGCAACTGCAAGTGCTGGCGGAGCTGATGAAGATGACCTCTACAGTTAGGTCTACAGTTTGCTATCTTTTATTTTGGAACTACAATGCTGCCTAATTTATGTACCTTTTGATTTGTTTTTATGGAATCTGGCTTCTGTTAGATTATTACTATTTCATTGCTCCGTAAAAGATATTGGTACATCATTAGGTGCGATCCTTTCTAAATATTTGAAACAATTATTTGGTCAGCTTCTGGGACCATATATGGTCACGGGTTCTCTCAACTCTTTTGGGGTCACTACAATTGTATTTCTGAGCGTACACATATTTAACAGCAATGATTCTAAATACCTTAAAGAATAAATTCAACAATTTGCATTTTCATATAGATGCCTATTTCTAATATTAGCTTATTTTGAATGTGAAATTGAATCATTGGGGTGAGAAATTGAAAATGATTCTGTAATGGAATGGAGTACTAATGTTATAAAAGTGTTTCCAGGTGGTATTTATATCATTAGCCACTATCATAACTTCCTTTGTACGTTTTTTGGTTACATGAGAAAAGGAAAGCAAAAACACAACAAAAAATAAAACAAGCCACGGGGATAACTAACACCCTACTGTCTGTCATAAGAAGTCTGTCATAAGAAGCAAGCGAAATTCAGTTGGAGGATCAAGAATAATCATAAGAAGTCTGTCATAAGAAGCAAGTGAAACTCAGTTGGAGGATCAAGAATAATCATGAAATCACTGGTAATCCTTATTTCAACATGAAGAATATTCTAGTAACCAATATTACCATTGGATCCACGCAAGAAACCTCTATTGGAGTCTCTAATTAGGTCATCAATAGCTACCATCCACAATAAAGATATATGTACGAGATGGTCCTCTTTGCCAAGCGATAAATTGAGCCCGATGTTTTTTACTCTCCTATGTGTATCACTAAAAGCATGAGCAAAATCACGTGTCATATAATTTACTTTTTGACAATAAATCAATAAGAGATTTGTTACTATCCTAAAAAAATTACACTTCGTACGCTTATAAATAGGTTTTTAATTTTACTTATTTTATTTGTGAAGTCATAAAACAATTATTTGATCCAAACAATTTTTCATAAGCTCAGAATGTTAGCAAATTGCAGATCGTTATAATTTTGCAAATCTAAATAAGAAGAGCTTTTTTTATACATATATTCATATTTATATTCGATGCAAATTAATATCAGTTTACAGTGAATATGTCTGGATTTTAGGGCGAGTTCTTTTTTATTTTTATTGAAGCAGTCAATATTTTATGTTAGATCGTTGATTTGAGTTATCCACGGATCAACAAGAGATATTTCCTCCCTTCTTCCAAAATTAAGGACCATTATGTTATCATTTATGTCAACAGTGCCAATCTTTAAGGCCAATAAATATAAATCCCTGTCAAATAAACAAATATATTCTTTCCACTTTCTGAATTAAGGGCATTATGTTATCATTCATTATGTCAACAATGCCACTCTTTGAGGTCAATAAAGACCTATCAAATAGACAAATATATTTTCTCCCTTTCCTGAACTAAGGACATTAAGTTATCATTCATTAGGTCAACAATGGCATTCTTTCAGGCCAATAAAGCCCTACCTCAAGAAATGGATTGCCATTCTTAGGTGTGAAAGTAGAGATAGTCTATTTTTTTTTTAAGGAAAGAAGAGATAAACACAAACATTTTAGATGAACAAGACTACACAAACTATTGATAAAAGGAGCTGTAAAATCAATATCTTCGTGACTAATGAGGTTGGGCCAAAAGTGCAGTTTTTTTTAAAAGATAGTGCCAATTTTTAATTTTTTTTTGCATTTTATAAAGTTAAGGGGGTAAAAGTGCTTTTTTTTTTGTTGAGGGGTCAAAATCGAAACTTTTACAAAGTTTGATGGCCAAAAATAAATTTAAGCCTGGGTTGTAGAAAAAAAAATCTAAAATTATTCACAAGTATTTCGTTTAATATCCACCCAACATAAGAATGACAATTTTTATAGCGCATACTTTGTCCTCTCACCCCTATTTTTCTCAAATAGAAACATACCCCTACAATTAATAACAAACTTTTGTAAAAATCAAATTTGAATTTATGGAACAAAATCACGTATGGATAATTTGAAGTTGAATATACACAGGAGGGAATTCATGTATAGTTCAAACGATACAAAAAGTTTTCAATATATTAGTTCGAATACTGAATTTAAGGACTACAATAACTAATAAACCTATATGTATTTAAACATGTGGCCGGTAAATAACAAGGCACCAGTGGTCTAGTGGTAGAATAGTACCCTGCCACGGTACAGACCCGGGTTCGATTCCCGGCTGGTGCAAATTTTTGCTTTTTTCGTCTACTTGTGTGGGGAAAAAGAAGCACTTCTGAGTTTCTTTTTTTTTTTTGGTTATATTTT
>Ga0315913_1002048_pt1 | contig 23193 bp, 9 predicted proteins | sample MpolsnodulesMG_FD_207736 | JGI IMG/M metagenome (GOLD analysis project Ga0315913, IMG submission 207736) | Medicago polymorpha root nodule microbial communities from Los Angeles, California, United States - small nodules | ecosystem: Host-associated > Plants > Roots > Nodule | place: USA...
TTATGATGTAGGCTCCACCACTTGGGTAGACCTTAGAAAGGCACCCCTCCTGAGTGCAATGGAGGTCACCTTTCTAGGCCATGGGCCTTCATGATCACCCATTGACCCCATCCAGGTAAGTATGTTGTAATGTTGCTGATACCTCTTTATTTATAACCTTCTGTTATATTTCATGCTTACAACTTCACCGATGTGGGACTAATATTGCTACTTCACACATATGAAAATGAAACAACATCCTTTGAACCCTCGTTTATTTGAACCCTCGTTTTTTCACCGATAGGTGATTGGCCTATTGTTTCTTCTCAAATCACAAGTTCTATGTAACATCAAATCATCTGTAGTTAAAGTCGATACTTATAGGAACCTTTGAACAGACAAACTACTCCATGATCAATCTCAAAGGTTGGCATAAAAAATGTTCAAATTTGGAAGGCAACATCTCATACTGCTTCGTTGTTTTGGCTGATCTTGTCATTTTTTGTTCTCTCTTACCCATTCTCAAGACTTCTTTAACATCTTCCATCAAACATTACACAATAATAACTATGTATATGAACTGAATAACGATCAAATAATGGTTAACAGATTCAACAGAGAGCACTTTTTCAGTTGGTGAGAAACAAATAATAGAAGACACTACTCCACTAAGAGCCAATAGGCATACAGAAATGCCATTTAATAAACTATGAGCTGATACTATTTCCCTTACATCTTCATATCTTTGGTGTTTATATGCTTGACGTGTTCCATGACATGTTTTCAAATTTGTTGACACAAGTGAATCATTGCTTGCGGATTCATAGCAAATATTCATATGGAGATTTTTAACTTCAAAGTTCCATTATGATTAATAGAACAAATTTAAATGAGTGTAACGGCATCCTCATGAATTGATTGAGGATATTTCTTGTAGTTATAGATCACTCAATCATCCTTCTCTTAATGGCTGCAACGTCAACGTAATTTTGAAAATACAAATTAATCATACATTTGGCACTTCGATTGTAATCCAAATATACAAATTAAACCATTGTACCTGTGGAAACTGATATTTTTTTGTTGAATTGATGATATATTTGCGTTCCCAAGCTAAAGAGCAAATAACTAAAATCTGAATTTGTGTATGCTTGTGGAATATATATGTATATAGAGGTTGTTTGTAGTTTGGGTTTAAATTAACCTAGCTAGTTTATTTTAAAAATTCAAACAATAGACTGAGAAAACAAAATCACAAACATCTCTCCAGACAAGGAAAATATTAGTGGAACATGATTTCACATTAATTATAAGCAAACCGGTTTAATCATGTAACATGTATATATAATTAAGCATGGAACACAAATTTGGTTGAGCTATACGTATTCGACCAATAACAATCAGTTTTATTCTTGTGGGATTAACTTTGAATTATGCAAAGAGACCATAAACTAGTTTGAATCTCAAAGAGAGGTACAAACTGGCATCAAGATATGCTTTTGTTGAAGTGTTAGCAAACTTCCATGAACATTGAACAAAACCATCAGTTGTCTGATCCCCTGACACCTAGGATATTGGCACAGCATCTTGAATCTCCTTCAAATCATCTTTGTTGAGCTTCACTTTCAAGATTTTTTATCTTTGTTGTTCATAGTTGCAACAATAAAGGAATCATATTGTCAAGAATAGATTCATCAGCTAGCACTTTTTGACTTGGTATTTAATGACTATGAGCTGATACCATTTCCCATTATATCTTCTTATCTTTGATATTAACATATATGGTTGATGTCTTGTCGAAAAATACATATATGCTTGATGCGTTCCATTACCTGTTTACCAATTTGTTGAGTACAAGTGAATTGTTGCTTGGATTAATAGCAAATATTCATATGGTGTGAGCTGTTATTTAACTTCAAAATTCCATTATGGTGAATGCAGGAAATTTAAATAAGTGCATAGAGGCCGTTCAAAATAAATAAATATGTGCAGAGAGCGTCCTCATAAATTGATCAAAGACATTTCTTGTAGTTGTAGATCACTCCACCATCCTTCTCTTAAATTCTAGGTAATTTTTCATCCACTTTTAGACCAAATATGAGCGTCTGTTCCAACATAAACATGAAAGACCCTAGTGTATAACAAATATCAATTTCTAATTTAAGTTCAGAGTGTCTCAACTATCACGTGAATAGATTATCATCATAAGATGTAATTGCTCAGGTCTTCTAGATGACATGCAGAGAACAATTTTAAGCAAATACTTTTGGCATCCATGGCTACCTTTTCTCCCTCAGTTGGATAACTAATTTAAGCATTTCCAGTGACTAAAAGTGGGTCATCTTTGACTCACAGCATCATTTGATAACCATCATTTTGATCCATATTTGACAGAAGCTTAACTATAGTTTGAAAAAAATGACAATGAAAGCAATAAAAAAATAAAGTGCCTAAAGCACAAGAGTAATACTATAAGATAAGATAAACATCTTCTCTATAAGTGAGATCAATTTGCCTCACTTTCTTTTTCATTTTACCAAATATATCATAAACCTGGATCTATTTGAAAATCGAAAATAAATATCACAAACCTGGGTCTATTTGAAAATCAAAAATAAATGAGCTGAAATTGAAATATGTTAATTTTCAAAACAAGATTACACTACGGATCATATAAATTGAAAAAAGTGAGATTAAAGAGCCTAAATTAAATTCTGCCTTAACAATTTTGGTTCTTGCCTTTTATTAAGGCTGAAGGGAAAGAATAGAACTAACTAACTAATCACTCTTCAACTGAACAAAAATATTCTGTTTAGTTCTACCTAAATATACCCCCAAAATTGTAGACTAACAAACTCAAGCAACTAATTGGAAAAATATCTTATCCTAACATTTGATTATTATGACCATGTCTGCAGTCTAGTGCATTGAACGGCTTGATCTAAACCAGATAAAACAGTACGAGTGTAGATCCCATTCGGTCAAGGCTTCCTTGCAGTATAATACTTGGCCTCTGAATTCTTTCAATCCTTTCCACAGCACCTTCATAAATAAATATTCAGAAGCATAAGCTGATCAATTTTGAAAATCCATTCATAAAAAAGACTCTAATATATATTGAAATTGAATTTCAAAACAATCGGGGGGACAGAAAACAGTCTTTCACTTTTTCATTAGAAAATAATTAAAAAGAACAGAAAAATGTCAGAGTTCTGTTTAAAATAGCCATGCAATAGTTTTCACAATGTAATAGTGTAATCAGAAGTGACAGAGACATGAGAAATAGCAAAGTTACTAGGTGGAAAACTAATCTAATATCTATTAAACGAATAAAAAATTAGTAAATTATAGGTCAGAAAGCACTAATGTATTCTTTAAACCTTTATTTATTTTTTTGGTCAAGTAGCCTAGTGGCTAGAAATTCACCTTTTAAGGGGAATAAGTGGGGAGTCCGGGGTTCAAACCCCGGCCCTTGCATATATAATGCAACATCCCTACCAATTGAATTAAGCTCACGGGGCATGTATTCTTTAAACCTATTTGCTTGTCTAGGTAAAGACTAAAGATGTATCACTAAGTTCAGCTACTGTGTAAAAATACATGAGAAACCTCGAGAACTTCAGCAGGCAAAGATAATAAAGTGGACATAACATTTTGCTTTTTCTAATTGATGAACAAGCATCAAGCATCTACTATAAAACAGAAAGAAAAGAAAAGTGTCAAGAATCAGCTTGTTCTCTAAAGATTTTCTTTTTTTGAAAGGAGGAGAAAGAACAACCTTTTATATCTCTTCTTTGAACCACATGGACAGAGGGCATTTCTGCTAACTTGTCCGCTTTTAGCCAAATTAGACCTAGCAATGTCCATTGGATTTGTACCAACCATCTTTTGCAGCTAGAGAAGAAGAAACATAAATATGGAAGGTTACACAAATTCAAATGCCCTTACGAGAACAGGAAACACATTTATACAAATCAGTTGACACAACAAAGTCTTGCTTTATTACACATATACTCGTAATCATAAACTCATATATCTTAGCTATAAAAGAAATTGATTATTGACTTAGTTTGCATTAGATTATTTACATATAAACTCCCAAATCATGCAAACAACGAAAGCAATTCTGAGTGAAATATCAATACCAACAACAAAACACACATAACAGACACATAAACATGTATTATTTATTTTTATCTAGGATATTTCCAGTAACACAAATCAACATCATCAGAGCAGTTTATGACGCTGTGAAGTTTGACCACGCAACACATTCAAGCTACGCTGTGCATTGTTACTTGACAACTATCACTCTGATTCTAGACATGCAATATAATATATTGAATTCTTCAAAGGGTAATATAAGCAAACTAATAAAATGATGAAGGTATTATTAATTAAGGAGGAAGATTACTTCAGACATATTTTTAGGCATGGGTTTTCCTTCTTGATTTAACTTTTGAATCTTCTTGTGTGCTTCTTTAGCCCAAGTAAACTTTGCAAGTGCATTCTCCACTTCAGCAATTGTGCAATTACAATGTTTCGCCGCTTCATGTTTTTGATTCGTCGTCAAGTTCTAACCATAAAAAACAAAATCAACAAATGCAGAACATTCTAGTAATAATAATTCAAGTTTAATCTAACCTCTCCGGTGTAATCGAAAGCGGCGAGATATCGAATAATTCCTTCGTATTTCTCAATGGCAGTAGAAAAAGTAACTTCGCTACTTCGTCCAACTATATACTCTTTAAACGCACCAACTTTTCTAGCTTTCTTCATTTCATCGGCGAAATCTGAGGGCAAAATAGGAAGAAAATATGAAAAAGCTATAAGAATGAATTGAAATGAGAAAATGAACTTACTGAGTAAGGTGAATTGAGATGCATCTGGTGGTGCTCCTTCGGATTTTTGGCCAGTGAAGACGTTTTTGACCTTGTCCATCCATGAACTCTGAAGGTGAACCGTAGTGGAAATTGAACGGTAGTGGTAATTGTTGTATAACAGATTATGATGATGATAATTTATGATTCTGCTTGAGAAGCGAAGTGCGGCCATTAATCGATCCCTTTAACTCAAATCCTGTTTTGTTTTTGTAAGACTGAGAAGTGGAAAACTAGACTCCAACTCAAATTGGCTTCCCCCAACTCATTGTGCGTAAAACAAACTCATTAAAATTAAAATATCAAAATAACATAAGTTTAATTAAATTACTATTTAACTATTATGCTGTTTGACAAAAATAAATCATTTTTTTCATAAAATAAATTATTAACGAAAGAGTTTTTATCAATCATTGTGTATCTATCGAGCTTGAGAAATTTGCGTGTAGGTTATATATAGTTCATAAAAAAACCACTTTTTTTTTTGTTTGGAAATTCAGCTGAGATTTTAGATGCATCCTTCAAAAAATTTACTGACGTGTATGGAGATAGATGCATCTTCAAATAGTTGTCCCAATAAATGCATCTTCAAGTTGACCACCGTCAAAAAGGTTAAATTGGCATGGGCAGATCCTCCGTAAGGCTTAGTCTCGCTGTAGTCACACCATAATATTACCCTAAAAACATTTTTTTATATATAATCCTAAAAAAGTTGTTCATATGTTGTATTGTTGATAATAGTTCACGTTCATTTCTATGGTCTATCGGTATATATATATATTGTTTATTGATGATGTTATAAAGAGGGTGTTCATAATACTCTTCATTATTTTTTGTTTTTCATATATTTCTCCCATACTTAAGATAATCTTATTGGAGGTAGCACCAAATACACGCTCGTCAAAATTAATAAATGTCTCAAAGTTTAAAGAATGTTTAAAACAATAATTGAATCCATGTATTTGCACGATATGAACCAACTGAACCAATTTACATTGGCAATATGACCATGAACTTAATTGCCTCAAAATATCAATATTGTGACCTAAACGAATAACTTCCTAATAACATTCAAACAAGACAAAAATAGCAAATGAAAAATAACACTAAATTTTTCAGAATAGTACGGAGAGACAAGAGAGATAAATTATTAACATAATAACATTCCTTGAATTTCTTTCAATAATAAAATATTCCTTGAATTGTGTATAAGAGAATATTGATTGTCCTCGCTCTAGCTGTTTGATAGGAACATTGTATAATATATGACAGGATTAAGGTTATATCCCACTTATTTACCTTATAAAGGTGAATTTTTAACCAGTAAACTACTTAACCAAAAAGAATACAGATTATCAATGATTACGGTGCACTAAATGCAATATTGATCGCCAATGATTCGGGCGTAGAAAATTGAAGAGCATTGACCCCAAATACTTGTATTTAAGTTCTTATTCTTCTGGTACTGTTTTCTATGAATTGATTATGTATTAAGAATATCCATTGCACTATTTTAATCATGAATATTTTTTATGGTAAAACATAGATTTCATTAATTGTTGAAGTATGGAGAGTGCCGAGAGCGACAATGAGCTAAACATCCATAACCACGAAGAGTTCTAGCACCATATCATCACTTATTTCATGCATTTTTTTTTCTGGATACAAGAGGGTCAGATCCCAAAAGGAGAGAAACTAACGATTAACTAAGCGCGAAGTATAAACTCCAATAACATCAACTAAATAAATGGAACTAACTTGAGCAGAACATTGCTCATATAAAATCATAGTAAAACCACTATAACACGCCAAATTCGACAAAGCACCCGCACAAGAGTTTGCTTCACTATATGATGGATTAAAAATATCAGTACTATACCCTTACCCCAATACTTAGAGGATTTTCGACATCATTTCATTTTATTCTTTTTTGAAATTGTATTAGTTTGTGTGTGCATCTAAATATTTTTATATGGGCTTATGCCCAAGTAAGCATTACTCTTAAAATGAATAATCTTTTAACTATCTGATAAAAAAAAATTAAAAAAAAATGAATTGTAGATATTATACCATACGTGATGGATTAGAAATATCAACCAATTATTTGCTGTCTCATTTTTTTTAATAAAATTTTCTTTTGCCGTATATGATGGATTAAAAATATCGGTGCTATACCACATATGATATTATGTTATATATTTTATACGAAATTTCTACCGTGATTTAGCAGCTACAATGTCGAAAAACATGTAAAACACATAAATCCAGGCTCCATGCGTAAAAGTTGAACATGCACCTGTTTATGGACCCACATTTCTTACAATTTAGATTAATTGCTTCTAAAATTTTTATTTTATTAACAAGTCATCTAGATGAATCAACTACATTCTAACCTATCATTACTATTGGTCAATGGAGAACTCAGTAAAAACAACTCGGTCTACGCATATACTTAGAGTGAAAATATGTGAGATTGGCGTATGACCTAGCCTACCTCTAGACTAGACCAAACTTTTTTGTTTTAAACAGAGAGAATACTAAGATTTAAAAAAGAAATTGATAAAAATGCCATACTACATGCTATAAAAATGTCATCGACCTACTTAAATAAATATGAATAATATTTTTATAACTACTATTACTATATTAAATTTTGTATTTTAGATTAAATCATGATTTTGTTAACATTTTCAATAATTTACGTTTATTAAACTAAATTATTTTTTCACATATTTAAATGCATTCTGATAAATTAGAATTGAAATATAACATCACATATAACCAAATTCTCTAAAATGTATGTTAAATATCAAAATAAATTTTTATCACATTGGTCTATTAATTTGATCAGAAATGATAACTAGACGCATAAATTTAGCCACAAATACGACACCAGGGGGCAAAATTGTAATTTCCATTAAAAAACATGGGCAAGGTTGGTTTTGCAGCAGAAACTGAGGGGGTATTTTCGTGAATTTGCATTCAATTTCTTTCTCTCTCCAAACATTCTCATTGTCTTATCTGATCCACCCTATGTTCTCACCACCACAGCATCTTCTCCAATCCACCATGTGTTCCACTACCATGACGTCTTCTCGTTCTATAGATCAGGTCGCAAGGAGAGAAATTTGCATAATAGAGAGATCTGTAAAAGAGAGATGTAGAGAAGTGTGAGAACATGATAGAGATGGCAGATGACGACGATCGATCGTTGTGGGTTTGCGGAGAAGAGAAAAATGGAGATTTAATTTGCAAACGATTATGGGTGGTCGTCGACGGAGTTGAAGAGATGGATGGAGTCGACGACGGTGGATGGTGGCCAAAAGGGTGTGTTCGAGAGTTGTAGAGACGGCATAAGAGATGATGACTTGCAAAGACGATGTTGGCTGTTGGGGTGGTAACTCACAGATGAAAAGAAGACAATCTGAGTTGCAGGAAAAAGATTAAACAAAAAATAAAAATATAAATGAATAAGGATACAATGTCGTATTTTTGTCCAAAAACTTGTTTCTAGTTATCATTCATATAAAATAGACTTCTTTTAAATAAGCTTACGAACCATATCAATCTTTTGAAATGTAAATCTAAAATTTCAGACAATTTCTAACTCCATCCGATCTATTTTCATTTTTCACATTGTAAAGTTAAAAATACCCTTGTAACAAAAAAACAAAAAGAAGTAAAAAAAGCACAAGTCGGGTCAAAGGATCTACCGGAATAAATTTTGACGCCCACATTCACAGTCACTTTGTTCGACATCCACCTCCTTCCCCCCTCTCTCTCTCTCTCTGAAGTTGAAACTTTGAGGTTTGTAAGAAACCTAACACAACCAAAGAAAGTGCTTCAAATTCATCGCTGATCACGGTTAGTTTCTTTCCTTTTTCCTTCCACTGTTCCATCCTTTCCTTCTTCTACTTGATTTCCCTTTTTTCGATTTTTTCACTGCTTTCGATTCTTCACAGAAATTATTGCATCTCGTTATAACTTCGTTTTACCTCAGAACCGTTGCAAATCGCATAATCTTATGATCAAACCAGTTAATTTGCGTGAAGAATTATGTTTTCTGGATTTTTTTTAGGGAAATTTTGGTGTATTCAATAGCTTCATCGAGCTAAGTTTGCTATGTATTGTAGGTTTATTTTCGATGATTGATTAAGTAACTTTGAATTTTGGCTTGGTTTTCATTGAGTTATCTTTGTGAATTTTATATGATAGTGTTGAAATGTTGAGTTAGTTGATCAAGAATTTGTGGAATTGTATATTTTAGTTCTGACTAGATTGGGTATTGATAAGACCAAGGTTAATATCATACCAGAAAATTTGATAATATTTAATGTATATGGTTATGCCTTGCACATTTATGTATAACTGTGCCCTTCAGAGAGTTCTATTGAACTGTGTACTTTGTTGGTGCCGGGTTTCGAACCAAGTACCACAAGGTTGAAGAGTAATCTTTCAACCATATGGTCTATTGGAATCCGGCTATTGAACCGTGCACTTACTTTCTTTTAAATAGTTGGTCTTATTTCGTTAATTACATCGCCTGAAGTTTTATTTTCCAAATATGATTTTTTTATACCGTTGAAAATGTTCTGAAGTAGAATTCCTTATTTGGGATTATTTTCTTTAATTTATTCGTGGGAATATTATTTATCCTATGTAATTTATGACTTTTATAGTTTCCGCAATGCACCGCGTGGCTAGTACGGGCAACGCAAACAATTCAACTCGCCCTCGAAAGGAAAAAAGATTAACATATGTGTTGAACGACTCTGATGACACAAAGGTGATCTCATTATTATTTATTTATTTTATTTGTTCTCAGAAAACAGTCAAGTTCATTATTGCTTCTTGTGGTTGCATCTTTATCCCCACTAAATTTGTCTTTATACATTCTTCTACAACTGTTAGCTAGTTGAGATTGATCCGGCAGCAATGTTGTCAAATATCGGCCATGGCTGATATCAATGGCGGGTATAGGGCTATCACCCATGGTCAATTTCGACCAATATGGCGGGATTTCCCGCCATAATCCTATATGATGGTGCTACATGGTGGTTGGTATGACACGGGATTTTGGCTCTTTGTGATGGTCCGCCATACATCATCCACAACACTCGGCAGTTCATAATGAACTCATGCAAATTTAACTTGGCTGGGTGAAAATATAACTTACAATTTTAGAGTGAATCCCCAATTTCCCCTCTATTTTTTTGAAGCTAAAGGTTGGTCCTCGAAAGGTTATTGACGTCTAGTTAGTTCTCAAATTGTAGTATTTGAATGGCAAAGATTTGATCCTAGTAAACTGTATTTAGACTTTTTTAAGAGTAGAAATTAAACATTTAAAAATCAAATTGACGTAATAATTTTTCGAGGATTATATTGAATTTCTAAAAAAAATTACAAGGTCCAAAATAGAGGCAAGGACATACAAATTAAGAAATAAAATTAATGTATTTGTATTGAAATGGCTGTTTAACTTGTATTTTAACCCGTGCACACACAAGGAGAAATTTTGGTTAAACAATAATTTTTATCTCTCGACAATTTTTTATTGTCTGTTTAAGTCAATTTTGATAGTTTTCTTAGTTTCTCAGTCTACTGTCTTTGAAAATTGGTTGTTTTCTACAGCATTGTGCAGGCATAAATTGTCTGGCCCTACTTACATCTGCAATATCTGATGGGTCAGATTATCTATTTACTGGAAGCCGTGATGGCAGGCTAAAACGATGGGCGCTAGCTGAGGATGCAGCAACATGCTCTGCTACCTTTGAATCTCACGTGGACTGGGTAATCCTTTTATTTCTTCTCTTTTTCTTCCCTTCCATTTGTTTGGTGAATTTCATTTTAGTAATGCAGCAATGTTTCTTTATTACAATTACTCGAAACTACATCTGCATTTGCAATGACCCCCATCCCACCACCTGCAGTTTTTGGCCTTCTCATACTCGGGGTATTTTGGTGACCATTGTCTTAGATTGTTAATAATGCATTTTTTAAATATCTCTAATTTTTTAAATTGACTCAGTTTTTGGCCTTTTTAAATATCAACTTCTAATCTAATTTTGACTTTCACATTTTTTTATTAGCATTTGATTTGGATGTGTTACTGTAATAGGACATGGAAATGTTGATTCCTTCATACCCGCTAAACATGAAATGAAACTAATGCAACTTATAATAGGTGCACAACAGTATAAGTTACTGCTGAATATATAAATGTTTTTCTATTCTTGCAGGTTAATGATGCTGTTCTTGTCGGTGACAATACACTTGTTTCCTGTTCTTCAGATACAACCCTTAAGGTTTGTTGATTGATGAATGTTACTTGTTCCGACAGTACTATAATTATGTACTGCTTTTATTTTTTAACTAGGTTGCTGTATTTTTGTGCTAGACATGGAATGCTTTGTCCACTGGAACTTGTGTTAGGACACACCGCCAACATACTGATTATGTTACTTGCCTCGCAGCAGCTGGAAAAAATGTAATTTACTTCAAACTTCCTAAGTTTCTTATTTAGTGCATAAAAAAGGTTGATCTTCTTGTTTTACTGTGTTCCACATTGAATCTAATAGATATTTGGTTATAGTTTGTATCATTGTCAAATCTATTCTGTGATTCTTTAATAGTGTCTGCATTTTAGAGCAATATTGTTGCCTCTGGTGGCCTTGGTGGGGAGGTTTTTTTGTGGGATATTGAAGCCGCGCTAGCTCCAATCTCTAAGTGCAATGATGCTATGGTTGATGAATCTTCAAATGGTATCAATGGTTCTGCCAACTTACTACCTTCGACAAACTTGCGTACTATCAGCTCAAGCCACAGTATATCCTTGCACACTACTCAAACTCAAGGGTACATTCCAATTGCTGCCAAAGGCCATAAGGAGTCTGTTTATGCATTGGCCATGGATGAAGGTGGATCGATTCTTGTCTCTGGTGGCACGGAAAAGGTACAATATGGCATACACCCTGACTTGTTGAGGCTTTTTACGTTAATGTTACATGAGCTTTTGTTTGAAGTGCAGTTTCTTAAATTTTCCACTACCTAGATTATGGGATATTATCTCTGACTTTAAAACATGCTTTATTAGTTCTTTTATTTATTTATTTATTTTGGGTGCTATAGGTTGTACGAGTCTGGGACACAAGATCAGGATCAAAGATTCTAAAGCTTAAAGGGCACACAGATAACATCAGGGCTCTACTTCTGGATTCCACTGGAAGGTTTGTAGAATGAATATTTAAGTTTAGTTGCAAATTTTTAGTTTACATTTTTTTTTTGAATGGATATTATATTTTTAGTTTAAGTTTATATTTTTAGAGGTTAGTGAGTTGGATCCAAAAATGGTTTTTGATAGAACCCTATGGCGTCATTTGATCCATGTAGCCGACCCCACTTAGTGGGATAAAGGCTTGGTTGTTGTTTGTTTATATTTTTAGTTTACATTTATATTTTGAAGTTCGTAACATATTGTTCCTTCAATTTATGTGTACTTTCTTTAATATCAAAAAAGTTCCCCATTTTTTTTAATTCTTCTAGTTTGGCATTACTTGCCTTCCTACAACCTATAGATAGATAACAATACACATGATAAACTTGTAATACTTTTTGTAGAATTTGGGCTAGGCCTAACTCAAAGAAAGTTAGCTCAAGAGGTTAGGTTGCCCAAGCCTTTTCAAAAGACTATTTTGGCAATATCTCTAGTTGGTGTGGTATTCTACACTCACTTTCCCAGGAATGAACATCTGGAGCATGAAAAAATGTGGGAAACCCATATGTTGTGAATAGCGGCGCAATAGCACGCGATCACGGAGCAAAGTCAAGGTCTTCTTCGATGTGAAAGGCCGGTGCAGAGTATTTTTTACGGCAATTGTGGAACGACCACCTCAAGGTCTTCCTTACTCCCGGTTTCACTCTATCAAGTTTTTATTGACTGCTCTTCGTTACGCGGCTAGCTTGTGTTTCCTGGTCAGAAACGTGAAGGACGTAGAGATGAGAGAATAAGGACACACAAATGAGAAGGGGAAAGATGAAAATGTGGCTGCTGTGCTGTATTCCACAGACACACACACACATAGACACACACGCACGCAGAGAGTATTAGTTATTAATTATTTAATATCATTTAATAAATATAAAAAATGATTAGAATAGCAGTCATCCCGCTTCAAGTTATACTGCTATTCGTGGTTTTGGACTGCTGTCTGTGATTAATAACATGGTGACCCAATAACAATACCTCTCACGCCTATGACTGAAAATCTAGAGAATGGACAAGTACAGGTAAGGTCGTACAATAACAGATTTAGGATAAGTTCTGATACCCTCTTAGAATTTGGGCTAGATTATCTAACTCAACCCCCAAAGCTAGCTCACGAGGTGAGGATTGCTAAAGCCTTTTAAAAACTGCTTTGGCCATAGGATCCCAAGAACTTTCATTAGCTATGTCACAGTGGAGTGCTATTTGATAGTCAGTACATTGAAAGAAATGCTGTTGGGTTTTCTTTACTATTCTATGCTGCCATGCTTTATTCATTGAATAAATTTGTTATTTTGACTTTAAAGCGTACGTTTTTCCCCAAACAAGTCAGCTGTAATACTTATAGCATTTTATTTTTGCAGGTATTGTTTATCAGGATCATCAGATTCTATGATAAGGTAATGTATGCATACGGTGTTGTAAGAATTTCTATTTGTTTTGTTCTGTGGTTGACTAATAATCTTTCCTCGTAGGCTTTGGGATATAGGTCAGCAGAGATGTGTTCATTCTTATGCAGTTCATACAGATTCTGTTTGGGCACTTGCCAGCACCCCAACATTTAGTCATGTTTATAGTGGTGGCAGAGACTTTTCAGTGAGTGTGACTTCCATGCAAATAATATCAATTTTTTATTTATGAATTTGACTTGAACTTATTTAACATCTCCTTGTTTTGTTTAATAACTTGTGAAGCTCGTCTTTCTAATGCCAAATTCTTTTATGCCGTAAGTTATACTTGACAGACTTGCAAACAAGAGAGAGTAGTTTGCTTTGCACCGGCGAACACCCTATTCGTCAATTGGCTTTGCACAATGATAGCATATGGGTTGCATCAACAGATTCTTCAGTTCATAGATGGCCTGCTGAAGGATGTGACCCTCAAAAGATTTTCCAAAGAGGCAATTCTTTTTTAGCTGGAAACCTGTCCTTCTCAAGAGCAAGGGTGTCCCTAGAAGGATCTACTCCTGTATGTTACATTTATTTCTGAAAAATTGCCATATTAATTTTCTGTTATTTTATCTTCGAAGTGTTGTGTTACTGTGGGAATTTACTATGCCATTAGATACATATTTTTTTAGAAAAATAATTAATAACATGTAATACCGTATGCCAAATACTCCTTAACCCGTTTTCTTAAAGCTTTGTTTGGGAGTTAAGAAGGCAAGGGAGGGAAGTTTCTCGCTTTTTTTGAGAGAAAATTTTAACAGAGGGGAAAGAGAATGCTTTTGATAATATTTTTGTGTTTTGAGAATATTAAAAAATGAGGAAAAACAATTTGGAGAATTTGTCTAAACCCTCTCCCAATACTTTTTATTTTTTTTGAGTTTCTCTACCCCATATAGAAGTTTTAGTTTTATGGAGAAAAATAAACCCCCAGCAAAGTGAGGGGCTACTATCGTTTTCACTTATGTTTTTCCTTCCTGACTCCAATGCCCTCCTTTCCCTTTCTCTTCCAACTCCCAAACAGATCTAAGTAAATTTATTGATGAAGCATGTTCGTCTATATATCCCACATTTTTGCTTACTATTTGTAGATATGCCTGGGGCTGTCTTCTAAACAGTTATTGTTGGAAATCAATTTCCTTTTGCTTTTTTCTGTTCCGGGGAACTAATAATTGTCTAATTTGTTTTTAAATTATGAATTTTTAATAGGTTCCTATATATAAAGAACCAACCTTAACTATCAGGGGCACCCCTGGAATAGTGCAACATGAGGTCTTAAATAATAAGAGGCATGTGCTGACAAAGGTGATCACATTGTTCCTTTTTGATGTTACTATGTCATACATTCTAATATTGTCATTCATTCTGTTGTAAATATAATAACCTTCAGCACTTGGTGTAGGATACATCTGATTCAGTGAAGCTTTGGGAGATTACCAAAGGTGTTGTGGTTGAAGATTATGGAAAGGTGACTACTGGTTGATTTTCATTTGCTAACTTTCATTGCATATTTGCTGGAGAAGGAACTTGCCTTTATTGAATGATGTTTGCGAATTTCAATTATAGCCAGCTAATTTATTGGTTCGTAATAGCTCATATTTTACTTGTGGACTATTTAGGTTTCATTTAAGGAGAAAATGGAAGAGCTATTTGAGATGGTACGCTTAATGATTTAAAGCATGCTTTTTATATCGAATCGTACTTTTTATTTGTTATGAAAAATATCATAATTGTAACTGTTTGTTAGCTCTGGCTGGTGTTTATTTTTCTTTCTTTGCTTCTTCAGGTAAGTGTTCCTGGATGGTTCACAGTGGATACCAGGCTTGGAACTTTGTCAGTCCATTTGGACACTCAACATTGCTTTAATGCAGAGATGTATTCAGCTGATCTTAACATTGTTGGCAAGCCTGAAGATGACAAGGTACTGGCTCCTTTGTCATGAGCAATTTACCTGCCCTAATCATGAATTTCTTATTATCTTGATTTTGCTCCTAGTTTTTTGTATTCTGTAAGAATCCACATCGACTTCATGCAATTGTTTGCTTGTTATTGTCAACTAAAATAATTGATCTCATGTTTATACAATTGGTGACACCGTTTGTCTCCTCATATGTGGGATCCATCCAGGGACAGATCCAGGAAAAAATACATCAATAAATAAATGATAAAATAATGATATATTATTTACACTACTGTGTTTGTCTGTCTGCTTTTCTCGGTACAAATAATAGAAGTTACACAATTTTATATGATTATTTTTCATCTTTTGATTGAGTTTATAATTTGACAAAATTGTAAATAAAATAGTTTAAATAAAAGATAAAAGAAAAAGGCTTACATTAAAAGTTGATTGCTCCTTTAAATAAAAATAAGTGACTTGCATAACGCACCATTTTTAGGCTAAAAATCCTCAGTTTTTGGGTCAAAAATATGGCTGGGCTAAAAAGTTTGATTTTAAAAAGAGGAGACTATTTTCATGAGCCTGATATAATAGGGATCAAAAAAATTATCTTTGGTATCGTAGTCCATATGCTTGCTCAATCTGAAATGATTCCTATCATGGTACTGTTATTATGGGCGTGGTGGCACTCAAATGTCACATTTCTGTTGAACTGACATTGGCTGAGTTATTCTACATGTTTTGTTTCAATATATTCAAGAAATATGGGATTCATACATGCAATGATATTTATGTAAAACTTTTCAGTAGTTTATGATCAACAATCCAAATCAATGCCTGTTACTCTGCACAGGTTAATTTGGGTCGAGAAACCCTAAAAGGACTCTTGACCTACTGGTTGAGAAAACGAAAGCAAAGAATGGGATCTCCAGCTCCAGCTAATGGGGAATTATCTGGAAAGGATGTTGCTTCTAGAAGTCTTATCCATTCAAGAGCTGAGGTTGACGTGAGTTCTGAAAATGATGCTACGGTTTATCCTCCGTTTGAATTCTCAGTTGTTTCCCCTCCGTCGATTGTTACTGAGGGCACTCATGGAGGTCCGTGGAGGAAAAAAATTACTGATTTAGATGGAACGGAAGACGAAAAAGACTTTCCCTGGTGGTGTCTAGACTGTGTTTTGAATAATCGGTTAACTCCTCGAGAAAATACGAAGTAACTTTTTACCTTCCTCTTCATCTTTTTTCTTCCCTAAATGTTGCATTAAGACATGGTTGTAGTTAAAAGAAAGGAACATGTTCATGAAAGTTTGCATATCTTGGTACTGTAGCTAACTTCCTAATGCTATGATGATGATACATTTATCATCATCAGAAGCATCATATACATGTGTATGTGTGTCTGAAAATCATATCTTAGGCAAGGCATGTTTTGATGATTTAAAATTGGTGCTGCCCTTGTTAATGAGAATGTGACTCTAGAATGTTAAATGGAAGTACTTTGTTGCCCTTGCATTTTTGAAAAAGAAATGATGGTGCATGGCACATCGTTTATACCTGACATCGTTTTCTATATGCTTGAGGAGTCTTTGGAATCTGTGCATTGCACATCTTTTGCCAATGGTATCTGTTACTTGGTCTATGTCTATGTGTTGATTAGTACATTATCTTTGAACATTTTTATGTACTTTTAATGGTTTCAGCATGAAAAGATTGAATTTGTTTACTTACTCTTGTAGATTTAGACAACAAATGGAACATTGCTTATGAATTCATTGTCCGAGTTTGATGGATATTCTTTTTAGTATGATTATCATTGATCATAGGTTTCTCTTTGATATAGTTTCATTTGTTATAACCTCAACAGATGCAGTTTCTATTTGCAACCATGTGAAGGCTCTTCAGTCCAGATCTTGACACAAGGGAAGCTAAGTGCTCCACGTATATTGAGAATTCACAAAGTAAGATTTCATATTTTTTTTATATTGATCAATAATTGGGCACTATATTTTGTTAATTTTTTTTGCATTTGTTGTTGATTTTGGTCATGGTTATCAAAAGGATTATTTTTTTCCCTTTGTTAAAAATCTCATACATGATTATGCATTTTTGACTGATTAACTTGGCTTTCCCCCTTTTTTGTTGGTTTAGGTTATTAATTATGTGGTAGAAAAGTTGGTGCTCGATAATAAACCTTTGGATAACTTACATGCTGATGGAAATTTTGCGCTTTTTTTTTTGTTGGTTTAGGTTATTAATTATGTGGTAGAAAAGTTGGTGCTCGATAATAAACCTTTGGATAATTTACATGCTGATGGTAATTTTGCCCCTGGCCTTGCTGGGTCACAGTCACAACTTCCAGTAGTCGGGGATGGATCTTTCCGATCTGGATCTGGATTGAAGCCTTGGCAAAAGCTTAGACCTTCAATTGAAATATTGTGCTGCAATCAGGCAAGTTATATGTTCTCTTGAACAAAGTTTGGATGACATACATGTAAAACAGTTCTCTAGATGCTGAGGTTGATCAAGTCCGTGCTTTATTTTTCTACACTTGACCTACTTTTGAATTCATGCATATGCTTTCTAGAATCATTCCAATTTATGCATATGCCATTTTGGGTTTCTCTTTTTGTTGCTTGGTGCAAGTTCTCAAATACATCATACATCTTCAGAGTTGTACTTCATTTTGCATTGTAGTTTGATTTACGAAGCTACCATTTTGACTGACTTATAGAACCACGATGCAGGATGTATTGATAAAATTTTGGGTGGGTAGCTTTAAATATGGTTTAAGTATTCTTGGTTTGATTATCCCTAAAATTAGCTCAAAATACCATTTACCCTTGATTTCAAATGATTGGGTGAAAAACTTGGCTTCAATTCAAGCAACAATAAAGCTTCATGATTGGTTGAATGATGACAGCACTTTTTTCAATTTCACATTTTAATGAAGTTTTTGTACCTACATCTCATGATTGGTTGAATGATGACAGCACTTTTTTCAAACAAAAGAAACATATTGTTTGACCCTAGTTAACTGGAAGTTGTTTGATTTAATTTACATTTGTCTCTCTCTCTCTCTCTCTCTCTCTCTCTCTGTTTTTTTTGGATAGAATTTACATTAGTCCTTGCTTTAATATGATACTTTCTCATCTCGAAGTAATGTAAATTTAGCTGACTGTTGTTTATTTCCAGGTGTTATCTCCTGATATGAGCTTAGCCACAGTGCGAGCTTATATATGGAAGAAAGGAGATGACCTAATCCTAAATTACAGAGTGGTTCAAGGCAGGTGACCTCAAATCGGATATGCATCAAAGGTTGGTAATCTTGAGCTTTGCTTGGCTTTTATCAGCTACAATGTGATATTAATGATTTAATGGCTTTGTTATTTTTATTTTGTAAGAAAGAATAATTTATTGCCATCTGGAAAGGGGAAGTTTTTATTTATTTATTTTATGGATAGCATTTTTTTTATTGATGCAAATCTTACAAAAAGTAATCTTAGTTGATGAAACCTAATTTTGTTAATAATTTTTTCTCAATGAAATAGGAGGAAATTACCTGTGTCATTATTGGTGTAGCTAATAATTTCTAAATGTCTGGAACTGTTGTGTAACCATTTTATTTCCTTTCTTACGCCATACATTAAGTTTTATCAATAAGAAAAATCAATGAAGGTAAATTTTTTGTTTAATTGACTCTTCATGCTGAATTTACCATTCTACTTGGGTTTGAAGTATATACTTGATTTTTGTTGTCTCAACAAGAGATTCAGACTTTATTATGGTTAAATCTTGCAGGTTTTCTTGTGATTGTCTAAAAATACCTTTGAGCACTGGTTCATCATTGGTTGCATGCATTGATCGATGGCTTGTTAGAATGTTGTAAATTCTGAACTCGTTTGTCACCAAGTTTAGTAGCATTCTCTTGAGTCTTGACCTGCTTGGATAGTTTTTCTTTAGTAGAGAGAGTTGTTACTATATAAATTTTGAATTATATCTAGCTGAAGTGAATACTTTTGCTGAACATGATGGAGTCATAAGTGGTCTGCATCTGACACAAAGGTTATTAATCGGTTCTATTGAGAATCACTGGGGATTATGCTGGCATATTGGGGGTGTTTCTCAGGAATCAGGCGATTAATTTAAGATGATAGAGGAAATATTGTAAATTTCAACTGTGCATCAAATAATCTAGTCATAGAAATTATGTTCTACAGGTTTTGCTAATTGTTAATTGCTAGTAAAATTATTCTCGAAAGTTCAAAACTATTTTGATATCTAGTCTAGTACTGGTTCTCATATTTGATCCTGCATTTCTTCTCCCTTGTCCCCTGTATATATTGAAATTAGTGAGCCTTCAAACGCGTGGCCAAAGTTAAGCTTCAGTTGAATATGTGGTGAAAAATACCTTCTACCGTTAGATTTTCAACAAACCTCCTTTCCCAATCGAAAGAACAAAACAGCATATCGAAAATAGCACTTGTTTATGCGGCCCAATCAGAACCATAATAAATGCCAAAAAGCAAAAATGCTTCTATGAACCAAAAGAAAAGAATATAGGAAAATGGGCATTGTTTAAGATAACATATACTCTAGTTTAAAAATATTATTTGAAAAATGTGGAATCAACATTTTAAAACTTTAAAAATTGCATACAATGCAATTTTTTTTTTACTCTCTTAAGTAATACTTTAAAGGACAACTATAATACTGCAATTGTTTGAACGTACCAAAATAATGATGAAGCATTTAAAATTAATAAATATTAATAATGACAATTTATGGTTTTTGTCAACAAAAAAAAACAGGTTCTATAATTTGGCAGTTAACCGTCGAGGGACATTTGAGTAATTTACATGTGTTTTTCAGCCTAAGCAAATGTGTATACAACAATTTTCATATCTTTTTCCTTCTTCTCTTACCTCAATCGGTGTGTAAGAATAACAAAATTTCACCGGTAATTGAACTATTAATTTAAGAGAAAAACTAACTTTATCCTTAACACAAGTTAACATGACCTTAATTTAATAAAAAGGTCTCAATTATTAGACTCTTTTTGAGTTTGTTGTTAATAAGATAATACTATTATTATTTATTACCACACAGCGGATGAATGTGTGTAAAATAAAATTGCATAACACAAAGTACTATGCTTAAAGAGTGATAAAGAATTAGACGGAAAGTGTTGGTAATAATAATGGGTTGATGAAGGAAGGAGGATAATTGTCTGATTTTAATGCACGTCGATTATTGTGTGTTCTGTAAACAAACACACCACGCCATTTCTATTTGTTGCCTTCATTTTCGCTCATATCGCTCCTCGTCCTCTGTTAGTTTCACTTCACGTTGAACACCAACCACGTGATTCTGATTCTGACATATACCCACAATACATGATAAACAAAGTACAGTGTGTCTCTCTCTGTAATAAGAAGAAACAAACTAGCTCACTTTTTTCACTTGTCGTTCATTTCATTCTGTGTCATGGCTTCATCAATAATGGGTTTTGGTGTTTCATCCATTTCCACCATAACATATTCTCAAAGAAGATATCTTCATCTTCATAAATTTCAAGTTAACCAAAACGGTAAGGTTCCTCTTTTATTGCGTTCTACTAATAATGTTGGGTTGGCACCACTTTGGGATGATGGGTATGGAAATCGTACTGTTGAAGATTACTTTGCTGCATCCAAAGAGATTTGCAAGTATGATGGTGGCCCACCACGCTTGTTTTGCCCAATTGAATGTGCTTCTCCTTTCCAAGGTTCTCCCACCCTTATGTTTCTACCCGGTAAGCAACCACTTTTTCTCTTTAATCCTCCTTAATTATGCTAAAAATAACCCAGCTTGTATAAGTTATAAATTAGCTTATACTGTATAATGGAAAAGCTGGCATTATTGAATTTTGTGTCGTGCCAAACAAACCTTTTACACCAAATCAAAACCAATCATACATATATAATTTTCAAAATAGTTACGAGTAAAGTCAAATGTTATTAACGGTGTAATTTTTTATTTTTTTGTTGAAAGACCGGTGTAAAAAATCACGAAAAATTGGAAAGTTTGTAGTGGTAGTACTGGTATCAAACGTGTTGACAATTAATATTGTTTTATAAGTTTAATCTTTATTAGAGATAATTGTTTTATGTTTCTATCATAATATTGCAGAAAAGAGTGTAAGAAGTTCAAAATAGTACTAAGTCTCTTATATTAAATATATAACTTTTTAATAAATAAAGTTTATTTTCAAACAAAAATTGCTACTTTGAGTTGCTTTTAACACTTGAGTTGCTTTTAACACTTGTAACATTGCCTTAATCGAAAATTGCTACTTTGAGTTGCTTTAACATGTGTAACATTGCACATGTTAGACAAACCTTAATTAAAAATATTATAGCAAAGAAATAATTTAGTTGAAAATTGGGAAGGTGTAGGAGAAGGAAATATCTCTAATAATAATTTTATTATATTTGCATTTGAAGAATGAGTTAAACAAGTGCAATATTTGCGTTTAATTATTGCAGGGATGGATGGCACGGGATCGGGCCTCTCTTTGCACCATCAAGCTCTTGCCAAGTATGTTGTGTTGTATTGTATTTTATTGTGTGTATTTTGAATAGATAATGAAAAAAAAGTCTAATTAGAGAAAAAAATCAATTTTTTGTTATTATTATGGCCAAATGTATGCCATTGAAAAAAAATATGGATAAATGTATCTTAGGGTTCTTTTAAGTTTAATATTTGCACTGAATTAATCTTTTTAGTTTGAAATTGATCCTTTATGTCAGTAAAAATAAACAAGTTTATTATGCTGCTCATACATGTGTGTACTGATTCCAAGCAGACAAGACAAGTTATTGTGCTGGTCAGAAAATTTATTCTATGTAGTTTGTTATTTTTGCTTCCTCTAATTATCACATTTACTTTTTGCACAACAGGTTTTTTGAAGTTCGTTGCTTGCATATTCCTGTTCATGATCGAACACCATTTGAAGGTCTTTGCTTTTTAACGTATGCTTTTGTCAACTTTCTGAAGTTTATTGTTGTTGTTTTTGTTGATGATACATTTAATTATCAGGACATTTGGTGTATTTTTTGAATGACAAATGTTAGTAAGAACATTTGTTGTGTGTTTAGATTAGTTTATCTTGTGCCGAAAGTAGGTTACAATCAGAATATGCACGTTTATTTATCGGTAAAAATGTTTTCCCCCCAAAACTTAAGCAAATTTGAACAAGCAATTGATTGTAGAATGTTATAGCTATGAATGAATTTCAATGTGCAAGCCATGATTATTGTATGCTACTAATACTATTATCTGTAATTGAACTGAAAGCTTTTCCTTTTTGTTTTTTGATTTTATGTAGGACTGGTGAAACTTGTTGAAGAATCTGTTAAACAAGAGCATGCTCTATCCCCAAAGAAGCCAATTTATCTCGTCGGCGATTCCTTAGGTGGATGCCTTGCACTCGCCGTTGCCGCTCGTAATCCAACGGTTGATCTAGTACTTATTTTAGTCAATCCTGGTGAGTCTATCAATGCTGTATTCCTTTCTGTTAAATTTGTTCACATTTTATTTGGTAATGATTTGTCAATGCCGTAGCATGATAATAATTCTTTGTTGCCTTTCAACCACAGCTACATCCTTTGGTAGATCTCAGTTGCAACCTTTGTTACCTATCTTGGAGGCTTTGCCTGAAGAACTACATGTAACTGTTCCATTTCTTCTT
>Ga0315913_1002049_pt1 | contig 23183 bp, 9 predicted proteins | sample MpolsnodulesMG_FD_207736 | JGI IMG/M metagenome (GOLD analysis project Ga0315913, IMG submission 207736) | Medicago polymorpha root nodule microbial communities from Los Angeles, California, United States - small nodules | ecosystem: Host-associated > Plants > Roots > Nodule | place: USA...
CATGGCCTCCCAATCAATCCAAGCAATTTTCCTATTAACCTCACACCCACCCCAAAAAAAACGAATTAAAAGAGATTCAATAGAGGCGATGATACCTGAGGGAGCTTTGAAGAAGGAAAGAGCGTAGACAGGGAGAGAGGTCAAGATAGACTTAAGAAGAACAAGACGGCCACCAAAAGAGAGATGTTTGCTTTTCCAACGGGACAGGCGAGATTTAATGCAATTAACCACAGGATTCCAAAAATGTAGTCTGCGAGGATCACCTCCAACAGGGAGACCAAGATACAACATAGGCAAGCTACCAATTCTACAGTTCAAAACAGCGGCAGCCTCCTGTACCCAAGATTGATTAATGTTGATACCCACCAACTCACTTTTATGGAAATTCACTTTCAACCCGGACATTACCGCAAACAAATGCAAAACGGCACGCATTGCCCGAACATTAGCCCAACTCTTTTCACCCAAAATGAGGGTACATGTTTGAATTTGTGGTTAAGAAATTTGTGGTTAAGAAAGTGCTCTTGCATTGCCAAGTACATGTTTGAATTCACTTTTGGCTCTTCCAAAAGAATTTCTGAATGTTTAAATTAATTTTGATATGTTTAAAAGTTCTCAATTAAAATTAATTTTGCCTATTTGGAAACTAAACTTTATAGCTTTTGCCTCCAAATGTGACTTTTACACTCAAATTTATTATTCAACTCACTTTCATGTGAACTTATTCAATCATAAATCATTTTACCTTAGAGTGACTTAACTAAAATCAGTTCAATAAAAAATAATTTTTGCCACCATAGAATCAAAAAAACACTTGGTGCGTATTTGTAATGGTGGTGAATTTGGCAGATTTACATCTGTCGCTGTAATTTTGACAATCATGTCACTCTAATTTCGCCAAATTCACAATCGATCTAAACATAAATTTTACTTTTTCAGAGTTTTTGGAGTAGTACTCAGGCTTAGATATCCATGTGAACACCTTCTGAAATCCATCATTAAAAAGGTAGTTTAAATTTGAAAGATAGCAGAATATCTAGTATCTATATGTTCAAAATGAAGTCCCCAAAAATGGAAGAGGTAAGGGAATCAACATGAAACTACAGTAACATGAGAAAACCCAGGTATATAATAATACTAATGATTTTTCTTCATCCGACGGTTCTCTTGGAAACAACAAAAACCACATGAAACCAATTTAACCAAGGAAGTTCATGATCACCAAGTGAAGCACCACATTGCAGAGAACAAAATCAGCAAAAGCACGCTCGGGCGCAAGATCCTGCAGAAGGACGGAGGACCAAATTATCAGTATGAATATATCAAGTAGAGAAAATAATATGCAGACAACACTTTACTGCTTCATTTCCTTTCCTTCTTACTTTGTTTTGGCATGTTTAACAACGGTTGCCTTGAATTTGGCTCGTAACATCAAAACAAAAATCAAAATAGACAAGAAAATATTGTTTTTACCTTGAATTCCTTGTTCTCTTTATTGACTTGGATCCGGAGACAAACTGATTCAAAATAAACGATGATAACAAAGATAAGTAAGACGAAAAATAAATTTAGGCACATGTATCTAGTAGGAATTGAGGCACATGTATCTAGTAGGAATTGAGGCCTCATTTCAATGCATGTGTTTCATCTTTCAAGTAGGTTTAGAAATCTCAGTATGTTGGTAGGTAAATGTGCATAACAGGCTAGCTTGCAAATCGCAATAGACCATTGACACTTACCAGCCAAAACTGCAGTCCCTACAGAAGAGAGTACTCCAGAAAGGAAGGAGTTAAATGGAAATGTTCCCACAAGAGCCATGTAAACTACCTGTTCATAAAAAAGAATATAAGTGTTAACAAAAGCATGTAATGTTAACATTAAACTAGTTACCAAACTCAAACCTTCACCAAATTTTTTTTTATTTTGTGCAATCTTTTTTAAAACCGTTAAAAGTAAGAACTCGTTAAACGGGAAACTGGAAGAGTGTCTAGTAAAGTAAGATTGAATTTTTCTTGTTTTACTTATTTAGAAACTTAGAACTTTGTTTCATTGAAGTTACATAGCGATTGTTCTACAACTTCCTGCATAAATATATACCTATCTTCAGCATAATCCATATTTTATTGTAGTTCATGGTTCTAAAAAGAAAACAGAATTCATATAATATTTTTGTAGTTGATTGTTGTTTTCAGTCAATATGGGTAAAAACGAACCTAAACGTTGTGGCAAAGTGTTTGTAGAGAAACATTATAAAACCAATGTTTAAGACATAGATCAGAGAGATGAAAAAAGTCCCGCTCCTACCTACTTGGTGTCAAGCGGGTAAGGGGAATGTAGAAACTCATATTCACATAAGTGTATTTAGTTCGCGTTTAAATCAGACATAATTCCATTAAGTGCCGAGTTGGACATTAAATGCAATTGACTGAACTCTGAAGACCTCGTTAGTCATATCTTACACATATATGCTTTGCTAGGTCTTAAACTCCTGCAAATCACTTGGAAATAGATAAAATAGCTCTGACACCTAAGTTAATGCATACCGGAAGGGAGCGTGACAATATGCTAAACACTCTTGACTATAATATATTTCTGACATAAAGAGACTCTATCTTACAAGGCAATGATTAATGTGGGTAAGGGGAAAGGGGCTGTTTAAATTACCATATATTACTTGTGGATTACCCTTGATTAGTCTCTACTCTCTGTGCTTCAAAATCAAGAATAATTTAGGCTATCCGACCCTACTTACCATGATTATTCATGAAACAAGTACATTAAGGCTTTGTTTGCAAGTTTGGAGGGGAAGGGAGGGGAGGGTTTTTGGAAAAAAGGAATGAGCAAGTGGAAGAAATAGAGGAAATTGGGAAGGGAGGGAATTGTGGGGTTTGTTTTACTTCATAACATAAAATTCTCTTCATTTGGGGGAACTTAAAAATTGTATTGGAGGAGGATTTTGGGGGGTTTTGGAGGGTTTATATAAATTCTTCAAAATTAATCTATATGGTTATAATATTCTTAAAATAAAAAATATATTAATCATAAGCATTAATTTATCATTCTCTAAAGATATACTTTTCGAAAAAATGTGAAAGATTGCTCCATTTTCCTCTATATTTCACACCCTCCAAATCCCGCCCTTCCCCTCCCCTCCCCTCCTAGCTCCTAAACAAAGCCTAAGATATTCCTACGACTATATTTCTTTTCCTTCCCCGTAAACAACAGTGGAGGAGATCTTTCTGGGATCTACAAATCTCTTTTCACGTTGGTTGTTGAGGTAAAAAATGTACCTTTTCCTGATCAATTTTTTTCAGCAGGACCCGTAAAAGTGAAAGAATATGATTGGAATTCGAAAAGAAAAGCTTAAACAGCTGACAAAATCTATTTGTTTATACATTAACAGCTCTAAATAATATTGAGTTCGGAATCTCCTCTTTTTTATTGCACATCACATGACGTGCATCTCAATACACTGTCTTTCTAGCTATAAAGGGTACAGTTTGTTTAATTGTATTTTGGAGGTAACACTACATTGAGTTAGTAATCAAAGAGGTGACAGTGTCTCATGATCTGGATTGAATTAGGTAAAATCAGAAACATGCTAGTTTACAGTTCAGTATTTAGCCTTTGAGTAGTGCTATCAACACTAACAATCACTCTCTATTTGGCTTAAATCAAAGTCTGTCCCACAATTTAGAAATGGGTCTCATTTAAAGTGGAGGGAAATACATTGATTTCATCCAATGGGAGAGTGAGTGTTAGAGAGTGTCCCTAGCATTCCTCTTAGCCTTTTGAGGTCCAGAACTTTAGATCTTTTACATCTATTCTAGTAAAGATCTGGTTAACAAGCTAATTCTGTTAAAATCAATGCTATCGCTGTCCTTTTGGCTATTTTAATGCTTGATCTCAAACAAGTCGGAGGTTGTTGATGATTCTAGGTTTGTTTGAAACCGGATAAACTGACGCCTAGTAAAGTAGGTACATACAAACTTGAAAATAGCGCGAATTCAGTAAAATCAAGTTTCCTAACAACATATGGTTTTGAATGGCATAATTGAGCTATAGGTAACTAACTCAGTACCAGCTTGTTACATTTAAAATCAAAGAGATAACTAAAGATAATTGCACTTATAGTTTCACGATGTTTCCATTTGAGAGTGGAAGGAAGTAAGGTAAAGTTTTCAGAATGATAATCCTTAACAACTTGCTTGTATCACCTAAACTTAGCCTTATCTTTGTTCAATGTGTACTATGAAGGATGTTAACAGTTCCAGGAACACCTACTCATACAATACATACATGCAGAATAATTGCTTTTTTTTTGTCCTAACCTTTTGGTAATCTGGTATTCAGTCGGGAGGTAAGCAAAGTCTGGCCAAGGATTGTTCCAGGTGTGATTTGAACTCAATTTCTCTGGAACAATCCGTCCTTAACAGAAGCTCATTAACCATATAGGCCTCGTTTGGATTAACTTATTTTTGAGCTTATGAAAAATAACTTATGCAAATAAATAAGTTTTTATGTTAATTCATAATTGGATTAACTTATTCATAATTTTACATAAACTACTTTGACAAGCTTAAGAATAATACATAAAAACTTATTTATTTGCAAAAGCTGTTTTGCATAAGCTCAAAAATAAGGCAATCCAAACAGGCCCTTAAGCTCAATCACTTTGTTTTAGAATAATTGCATAACATCAAACAACTAAGGCACATCTTTAAAAAACATAATGTCGAAACATTATTAACCAAAATGTCATAATTATAAATAAGAGCAAAGTCAAAATGTCAAATACTTAATAACATACAAATCTAGATCTAAGCGAAATTGAGGGAAGAACCTGAAGGAGAGCGGTGAAAACAGCGAAGGAAACATAGAGATCGATGATCTGAAAGAATTGAGAGAGAAAATAAGGTTAGGGAAAAGTAAAGAATTATGAAGAAATGAAAAGGGAAAGAGAGAAATAGAAGCAACAAACCTTGAGATTTGAAGGTGTAGCGGAATATGCAGACCAAAGAGCGCGTAATAAGTCTTGTGCATCCTTTGTGGTGGAAGAAGAAGATGAAGATGAAGATGAAGACAACGACGGCTTTGCCATTTTCTATTCACTTCACTATCTCTCTCTCTCTCTCTCTCTCTCTTTAACTCTATAACTCTAATTTGAAGCTGTTCTCAACTCAAGTCGTCGTCACTCTTCATTTTTCTCCTATTTGTTATATTTTTTATTTTTACTTTTTTTCCGTCAGGCCGGTTTTTATCGGTTTAAGCAGTTTTTCATATTCAGGCCGGTTCTTACCGGTTTAAGCGGTTTTCGACCGGTTCATTTGCACAACCAATCCAATATTGAGTGAGATTCAATGACTTGGGAGAAAGTTGCATTGAATTTGTGTCATCTCTCTTATATCATTATTTTCTTTCTTTCATTCTTGTTGTTATTTATCTTTCATATTTTTCATAAAACACACAAAATTGCACTAAAGTCATCGTTATTTTTTCACTTTAAAATTGTTGAATCTCAATCCCAATATAGTGATCGAATTGGTCATCGCCTTGGATTTCGGTCAAAGCAACCATCCAAGTGATCGAGAGAGATACTCTGTTTTTATTCGATGTCTTAAGGTGTTGAGTTTATGAGTCATCTCATTTATAAAGTGTTTAACCTCCACTCTTTTAAACAATGTTAGAATCTAACCCATATTTGTTACATAACAAATACTCCCTCCGTCCCTTTTTGCAATACTACTTTACAAAAAAGTTTTGTCCTTAAATATAAGATTATCCATTTATTACTCTTTTTCTAAATACACCCTCATTAATATTATCAATATCCTTTGATATGAAAAGTTAACATTAAGTATGCTATAGACAAATAGCAATTTGATAATAGTGGTATTAGCTTGGGATCTGAGAGTGTGTTTCTCCTCGAGATCTCAGTTTCGATTCTCTCCAGTGCCAATTTAGGTGAGTTAGTTTAGCTTCTTCAAAAAAAAAAGCAATTTGGTAATAGTAACATATATTTGTGACAAACTCATTATTCCAACAATTTTTCTTAATACTCGTGATTTTTGTAAAATAGTCTCATAAAAAGGGACATAGGGAGTATAAGCATAGATCAATATTAACTATAAACTTATCTCTCAATCAAGAATGAAACTTTGGTTCCTTAACCCATCCGAGACCATGTTCTTCTCTTCTATTTTTCTTTAAAGACAGACCATGTTCTTCTATCATATCAAACTTTGGTATTTTAATTGGTTTGTTGGATTTTTTTTTAGAAAAAAAATATTTATATTTTTATGAGTGAAAATTATTATGTGTTTGATGCATGGTTATTCTCCACTTCTAATATATTCATAAATTTTAAAATAAACTAATAATATATAAACACAAAATACATACAAATTATTAAAATATGAGTTAATTTGGTAAATGATCCTATAAAATCAAGAATTTCGTTTTTTATCCATAAAAAAATCACATTTTTTAGTTACGGTAAAATTTCCCTTCAACATTTTTTATCTCTAAAAATGTTAAAGAAAAATATTACAAAAACTAAAATGTGTAATGTTTTAGTTAACCATTAAAATACAATAAGACCATTTATTAATTAACATGAAATTATGATACATAGGACCATTTATTTTTGAGAAATAGGACCATTTATTTAATTAACCTTTAAAACTTTGTCAATTTTTTTTTAATTAAGCTTTAAAATATAACAAAAAAGAAAATAAATAAATAAATGAAAATTTCACGTGGTGGATGTTTCAAACCGTCACTGTTTCCCGTGGTGGATGTTTCTTCTTCTTTCTCAAAATTGAAAATTCTGTATATAACCGCTTAATCATCTTCACGAGGTAAGTGCTTAAGCTCAGCTCAACAAAATGGCGTCGTTTTTGTCTCTCCCTGCTGTTTCTCCTCGTCTCATTCCCACCGTTTTCTCTCTCAAACGACCCTTTACTCACACTTCACCTACCTTGCATTTCAAAAATCACAGGTTTGTATTTCAATCCTTTCTCCCCAAAGTTCACAACTTTTTTCATTTCTCAATTCTGGGTTTCATTTATTTTTTTAAATTTTCTTAGTTTTCATGTTTTCTGCTATTTTTCTACTGTTTGGAACATGTGACTATGAAATTTGTTTTACTGAGGTTGTTTGTTTGTTTGTTTGTTTTGTGATGATAGATTATTGTTCGTAATCATCAATTTAAGTTTTAGTGAGAAATGGATTGTTGCAAGATAATTTATTTGATTATTTTTTTTTCAGTTTTTGGATTTGGTTAGTGAAATAGTTTAAGTTCTGTGTTTCATTATTGTTTGATTAATGTTTAAGCTAATCATTATTATACTTTAAAATTCAATTTTTCCATTATGGTTGTTTATGTTAACCAAATTATGTGTTGCATGCGAGATGTTATTTAAACAACAAATTAATTAAATGCTTATAGCATAAATGATTGTCGTAGAAGTGTTTATGTGTAAGCTATTTATGTAACAATAGAGAAAATATAGTCAAATTGTTTTGATGTAAGCTATACCTTGTATGAAAACTATCCGGGAAAACTTATAGAAATAAGTTGTAAACAGCGATTGGATATGTTATAATTTGTTTCCATAAGTTCTTCCGAACAGTCTCAGCAGTGTCTTATGTTAGTATATAAGCTCAAATAAACTAATCCAACCAAGCCCAGTTTTGCTTCCTCTTTGCAATGTCGGTCTTGATTGTCTTGTGATTTAAGACTGGATTTAATCATCTATGTTGTGATGTGTCTTCTAATGGTTTGTGTATATATTCCTGCAGATTTGCAGTTAACTGCAGTTATGCTGGAGCAGGTGTTGGTAATTTTGAATCGTCGACGTCAACTATAGATGTTGTGGCTGATGTTAAAAGCGAAAAGGTATCTGCAGTTCTGCACACTTCCCATTATTTTGATAATTTTGATACTTTTCATTTTTGGGTACTTTTTGCAAACACATTTTTGCTTAAACCTGTCCCTCTGATGTGTTGGTTATCCATGGATCATGGGGAGGAAGATCGTATAAATGAGAACGATAGAGAGCATATTGATACTCATACAACTGAATGTTGAAAAACATATTGAATTAATTGATAGAATTAGCTCATTTTATAGAGCTTAGGAGAAGATTAACAAACTAACTAAAATCCTAACTAACTAACTGTAACACAATTTCTGTATTTCTAATATGTAGATTGTAGTCTTGGGAGGCAATGGGTTTGTTGGTTCTGCTATATGCAAGGCAGCAGTATCTAAGGGGATAGAAGTCATAAGCTTAAACAGGTTTGTGACACTTCAAACTAATTCACTACATATCCCCGTCTATTCGTCTCTTCACGCTTCTTTTGTTTTTGTGTATTCACCTGAGATTTTGTTTAACAGGTCAGGACGTCCTACTTACTCAGATTCATGGATAGATCAGGTTACTTGGATTTCAGGCATGTTAACTTAACCTAATACTAAACATGTCTAGGTCTATGGTGCACCAATAAGATAGTGTTGCCGAGTAAAAAATTGCATTGTGCCCAGTTTGTTTCCACTATGGATCAATAAGCCCCATCATATCTCACTTGATCCAATGTTGTAACTCATTGATCTAATGGTGGAAACAAATTTGTGTGTGGTACAACATTTGTATCACTTTTTTTTTACCAAACATTTATCTCACTTGTGCACCATAGAACTAACCACTAAACATGTACATGTTTTTTCTTTCTTTCTTGTAATTGGTCAAGGGCATTGGAAACACTTACAATTTTGTGTGGAACTACATGGTAGATGGGAAAGAGCCAATAAAAAAGTAAAATAGGTGTTGTACAGATGAGTGGTCACACAAGACTATAGCCTATAGGAATGAGAAAACAATTATTAAAGAAAATTTTTGGGGTGGCTCCTATTGTAGGAAAGAGTAGAACCTTGTCTTAGGGTGTTTAAACATGTGTGGAGAAGACTCATGGGACTACCGATAAGAAGGTTTGACTGGATGATGGATAGTGCAATCTTCATATGTAGATGGCTGTGAAGCACGGATACAAAATAGACATGAGACTGATTCCTCGACACTAGTAATAATTTGAGACAATGAAATTATTGGATGTAACCACATATTTCAGTGTCTTTTTGGTGTTGGACACCGTGCACGCCTTCCATCTGAAGTGTCAGTACTACAAAGGTAGAGGGAGAAAAAAAACCTATAGGCCAAACCATTAAGAAAAATTTAGAGTTACGTGATCAATCTTTGAACTTAGTACATACAGGGAATAGTGACATTGTCTGACCCACATAGGGTGTGATACAGCTTGGTTACTGCTGTATCTTCTTTATGGTAGCAATTGTGGGGAGTATATCAATTTAGGTCAAGATATACAAACCAAGTATGGTCTTATAAATTAGGTCCCATTGCTCTCTCTAACCAGATATTCTAGCTGATTTGTAAGCGTATAAACATTGTAACAATATCGGCAAATGCAAATTGTAAGATAGATAAATATAATGGGTTCTGGGCTTCTGGAATCTAATCTATCATTGATGTGATCTCAGCAATCTTTTTTTCTGGAGAGTATTTCAGTGTTATGCCTAATTTGCAGGCGATGTTTTTTATGTAAACTGGGACGAAGTACTTCCTGGAGCTACTGCAGTAGTCTCAACCCTCGGAGGTTTTGGTAGCGAGGAACAAATGAGTAAGATTAATGGCGAGGCTAATGTTGTGGCTGTAAATGCTGCAAGCGAATATGGTGAGCCATCTCATTGAACATTATTTTCCAGTTAAATTATTCACTTGCATTTATCTTTCACCTTTCATGTTTGACTATATTATTGTATCCCCAAACTTTCATGCATACTCTTCCATAAAACAAGACTTAAAATTTTGAGAGCGTTGTTATGTGCTGTTTACAATGCAAGTTCATTCTAATTTCCATCAACTGTCATATATTAGCAGGTACAGCTTGATTTGAAGTTGAAGTGCATAGAATTGTGTGATAGTATCATTAGATCAAGTTGAATGTCTTCGGATATGGAGATGGATAAGTGAAATAAATTAGACATAACCACTTATATGATAATCACTTATGCTAGAATCACTTAATTAAGTTGTTTATCCAAACATAGCCTTAGCAGTTGGCACCTTCCACTGTTTCTTTACATTTTAGTTGGCTGGTTTGTATATATACACACAAAAATGGTTTGATGCTTATGGCTTTATATGAAGTACGTTATGTTTGGGATATTCTTTTGCAGTGATGCTTTAAATTTATTTATGGAATCAGAGATTAATAACCAGATGTGCTATTCACGTCTCACGCCACTGTTCTTTTACCTTGCAGGAATTCCCAAATTCATATTGATCTCAGTTCATGACTATAACTTACCCTCGTTTTTACTTTCATCGGGGTACTTCACAGGAAAGAGAAAAGCAGAATCTGAGGTTCTATCCAAATTCCCTAGTTCAGGTCACTATTCTATGCCTTTCATGATCTTGAATCTAAATTGGTATTCGAGTCTGATAAACAAAGACCTTGGGTTCTAAACTCCAAATACCCTGTTCTGCAAATTAGTCAATTGCTGAAATGATTATTTTTAGACTAGTAGAGCTAAAGCTGTATGAGGATCCAGCAATAGTATTTGTGGAAGATGAATATCATGCTTTTAGGGCCTGTATGCATTAACTTATTTGAGACTATCTACTGGTATAACCATTTGTGAGATTATTTGAGAGAGCTTATGGAAACAACTTATGACATGTCCATAAGTTGTTTTTAGCTTTACTTTCATAAGCTCTCCAAGATAGCTTATGAAACCAGCTTATAATTTATTTATACGAAAACAATTTGACTTTATTTTATCTTTTGTTATAGATTATAGAAATAGCATTAACTTATACAGAAAGCACTTATATGATTAGTGCCTGTGTGATAAGTGCTTACTTAAGCTGTTTTAATACAGAAAGCACAGTTTATATTATGCTTTTTTAATTGATTTTCATTCTCGACAATTCATGAAAAATCCCAACATCTTCAGGTATTGTCTTAAGACCAGGATTCATATATGGTAAAAGGAGAGTGGATGGTTTTGAGATTCCCTTGGATTTAGTAGGGGAGCCAGCTGAAAGAATTCTAAAATCAGTAGAGAACTTCACAAAACCATTAAGCGCACTACCTGCTTCTGATCTACTTTTGGCTCCACCTGTTAGTGTTGATGACGTTGCATTGGCGGTTATCAATGGTGTTACAGATGACGACTTCTTTGGTGTTTTTACAATTGACCAGATCAAGGAAGCTGCTGATAAAGCAAGGGTATAATCTACGTACATGTCTGGTGTCATACTAGGTAAAGTAGACCAAAGTCTGCAATTGCAAATAGTACAAAGGAAGTGAAAAATATGAGGTTATTTTTTTTCTTGTTGAATCTTTAGTTTATTACTCTGCAGTATTTGAAGATCCTCTTATCTTAAGGGAACAATGATTGCTGGGGGGAAATTATGTTATATTAAATTAAATAACCGATGCCTATATCTTTTTTGTGTCATACAAGTGTTATTAGTTACTATTGTTTATGATTATGATTATTAGAGGCCAATTGTTCAATTCGTGAATACAAGATAAACTGTAACCAATATTTGACTTGCATGCTGCATGTGATCTACACAAAGAGTTGATAGGAGTACCTGGTATAATGCACTATCAATAGTCTAAAAGCAAAAACAAAAAGGTTAGCATTCTGTCAAAGGAAAAGCCAAAAGTTTAGCATATTCCGTGTAGCCAAAAAAAGAGGCACACACTGTGTGGCTCTTTTTGTAATTAGCTGGCCATACACTGTCCCAGTCTATGAAGCACGACCATTACTGACATGGACACGTCAAAACCGGTAAAAAAAATTAAAGATAAATTAATTGAACGATTTGTAGGTGTCATGTCGAACGAACATTGACATGTGTTAGACAACGGATACATCTTTCATCAAAAGTATTGGTGCTATGTATTGAGGTTCCAATGTAATATATTATATGTAGATGATTATGAGCTATGACCAGCAATATTAATAACCAATAAATAAAGTGGTTCGGTGGTTGAAATATGTAAACGTGCCACACAATCCAATGGAATTTGATTGGAGTGCATAAGAATTTAGAACAGCAACACGTTATCAAGCTGGGACCTCACTCTAGTCTATTCTCCCCCTTAATTTGACTTCCCCAATCACACACTAAAACATCTTTTCCCTTTTTGGAGGCTGTTTTGGTTAAGATTAGTAAAGTTGGTTAGGAGGTTAAGAAGTTAATTAGATCAATTAGTTCTCTAAATAGGAACACTCATTGTATCATTTCACCGTCTTTCAATCAAACAATATGTTTTCATTTGGATCAGGATATCTACCTTATGAGTACTCTTATGCTTTCTTTCCTGTCAATTATTATGATTTTTTATCTCTCCGATCCTATGATTCATAAGATAGTATCAGAGCAAAAAAGATCATAGGTTGGAGTAATGAAAAGTATATGGTGCTGATGATGAGTTTGCTTGTGCAAATAATGGGTTAAAATTAAAATCCATTAGACAAAAATTCCAGAAGCAAATGATCATTGATTTTCATAATAACAAACAATGTAACTGTAGTTAGATAACTACAAGGTGAAAAAACTAGGATGAAAATAGCATAACTGTGAAGACAATAGAAAATAAATGTAGATTTGATTGACAACATTGAAAGCAAGAGGGTGAAGGTGAAAGCAAGTGAAAACAAACCACCATCTGCATAAAAAAAGTTGTTTACAGGAATGTGCTAAGCTATAATAAATTTTCACATGGATTCCACCAATATTAACAAAGGGAAAATAACCATCAACAAAAGCATACAGTTACTCTTCCAACAAAATAAAAGCATGAAGTTTACGTCATTGTTGCTACTGCTCTCAAGTCTCATCCTCTTCAATTGTCACATGGGCCACGACTATATGCGTTTCTTGTTAGATTAGAATACTGTTTTTCTCTTGATTTTGCGAAAATCTAAAAATGTATATCAATTGCCTAACTCTATAGATTTTTCATCAAGGTACCTGTAATCATCATAACTAAAATGATTATACAGAGGATATGATATGTGTCGAGATTGCTTCGGAAGACACGAAAAGAAATATTATCTAGACCGTCAAAACACCAAAATTTGAAGCAGTTGCTGCATATTGGTGATTCCAACCATCGTATTGATTAAGTTATGTCCAAAATCTTCATCCTTTTTTCTTCAAGTTCATACTACTGAGCAAGTAGCTGATTATAATCATCAAAACCTTGTTCATAGGAATACCCATGATGTGCATTTTGAATTTCTTGATCATTTTGAATCAGTATTGGGAATACTGATTTTCTCTTCAGCCACCCTATTATAAAGCAATTAGATTTATGAAAAATTATGCAGAAAAACAAAGAGCAGCACGATTAAAGGAAAGAACAGGAAAAAGTGAGATTGTGAAGAAACTGGAAGATGCCTTGTAAGAAGAGATAGTGTTGTCGAAGGTGTTGATGAGATACATCTTCTTTCCCCATTCTTGCAACCTCAACAGAGCATAGACCTTCTTCCTAAAACCCTATGATACCTAAACTAGTATTGATTCCTTGGAAAAAGGACTAGAAGGAATGGAAGTGAAGACCAGGGATGACAAATTTTTTTGATACCTCCAGTGATATCTGCGGATAAAATTCGCCATGGCACAAGATGGATACCTTAATAGATATTCACAGCTAAAATAAACGAATATTTCAACTACACGTTATTTAATGGATGCAGATATTTTAGATAATTATACAAAAATTACAAGTCATTTTTTTTAAATGGTTTCCATGAATATCTGTATATACCGTGGATATCTCAAAATTCGTGGATAACCCACCATGCGAAGATTGTTTTCTGTTTTTAATCGGCTAGGTGAAATAATTGTATTCTAATCTCTTTCCACATGAACAAGATCAGACCGTAAAACTAGCAAAACTAGAGTCAGCACCAGCTGAATTACCTAGTCTATGGTCATCATGGGGAGCCGAAGACGTCTCAAACCCTGTGCTTTATCAGAGTGAACAAAATCGGGATGAACAGAACCATCAGAATAACCATATGCATATCATGGCCTCTAATGGAGATTCAGTCGAAGGGGAGTCGAAGACGTGATCGTAACGGATTCTTTTTTTGAAACCAGTAGTATTATTATTATTAATTTAGTATGAATAAAAAATTATACCACATAAAACAAAAACCAACATTTTTTCTTGAATAAAAAACAAAACAAAAACAAAAACCAACATGGTTATAGATATTTTTTCATTTGGATGCTGTGTTTAGCAGAAATCATTTCGTGATATGACAATCTAAAGTTTTTTTTTTTTTTTAAAAAAAAAAAATCTAACCAGAAATTGCAGAATTTTTTTTGACTTCATCGATGTCAATGCAAAGTTAAAGTCTATTGCATGTTCGTCTCTTAGAGCACCTCCAATGGTGAACTCATTTAAAGAAATTTTGTGAATCCAATTAGAGCCATATCATCTTGAAGCAACCCAATTATATTTTGCTTTAATGGTGCAACTCTAAAAAACCAATGCATGGTCCCACAATTTTAATTCATATATTAGTATTTTAATAATATGCAAGTCCTTTTCTACTCTAATTCCCGTGCTATATCTCAATCGTCCACAGAGGAGTTGAAAATTCCGTTCGGATGGAAGAAATCGGTTGGTGAAGGAAGAGTCGATGGTGATTAGGGTGGGTTAATGGTGACGCGATCCACGACGGTAACTCGATGACCGGTAAAAATGATGGACAACAAATTTAGCATTTTCCTCCTCTATATTTTTCTCTCCATTTCATCATTCATGTTAGAATTAGTTAACACTTTCGTCTTTTTTTTTCTTCTTTCCTTTTCAATTTAGTTCTTTATGTTTCTATAATTGTATGATGAAGATTTGAGTTTGAATATAAGTTAATTTTATGATTTTTTTTTTATTTTGTTTTTATAAAAAAGATAATAGTGTTGACATTTTATAACATAAATTATTAAATCAAAAGAAAAAAAATGTCACTTGATTATTACATAAAAGATTAAATCGGGAGAAAAAAATGGAGGATGAAAATATTGAGTTAAGAGACGAACGGTGTATTTTTTTATTTTTTTTTATGTTAAAGACAAATTTATTAATGAATGTTTGGCAATAAATCAAAAGCCAAGACTGCAGAAATACAAGGTGAAGTTTCTTCGATCCATATGCAATCTAAATTCTTAAGAGCATATTTATCTAAATAATGAGCAGCTTGGTTGACTTCACGCCTAACATGCAAAAAAATTAAACTACGAAAACTACCCTTCAAACTAATACAATCTCGAATAATAGAGCCAACATAGTTAGAAGATTGTTGGTGAGCATTCAACGCTAAAACCACGTTAGAAGCATCCGAAGTTATTGATCCGTATTTTCATGCTGGTTTCAAAGGAAAATTGTCGGAAGTTACTATTGATGGTGGCTGGAATTTGCCACCGACTCTTTTGGTGAATGCGGTAACTTCTAGATTGCCCACAATTCCGTGTGTACCCCTTCCAGATACTCTTGTTTGGTCTCAGTCTACAGACGGTACATTATCTTCAAAGAATGTGTTTGCTTTCCTCAAGTCGCCTCATCCTATTTTACCTTGGGCGGACTTAATTTGGACGGGGTGCATTCCTCCTTCTCATTCTTTTACCTTTTGGCGTTGGATGCATAGAAAGATGCCTACATATGAGAATCTTCGGACGCGGGGTTGTATTATAGTTTTAGCTTGTTCTTCTGCTTGAACACCGTCGAAACCTCTGATCATTTATTTCTTCGGTGCTCGTTTGCAATGGATCTTTGGACTTGGCTGGGTGGAAAGCTCAATTGCTTGATAGATTGTGCATCTGCGCTTTCTCTCCTTTCTTGTATTCCTACTCGGTGCTCTTCTCAGATTGCAGACTTATTTATTGCAGCAGTTATTCATACGGTTCACACTATTTGGCTATCGCGCAACTCTATCCGATTCTCTTCTACTGAAGTTAATGTTCAATTAGCAAAGGTGAAAATTCACTCCTTGGTGGCCATGTCGGGTAAAGCTTCGGTAGGGAAATGCTTGCACACAGATTCTGCTTTCCTTGATTCTTTCGCGGTGCTTGCGCACTACCGTACTGTGAAAGAAATTATTCCTGTGGTTTGGAAGGCTCCCACCTCGACTTGGTTGAAGGTCAATACTGATGGTTCCGTTATTGATGGTCATGCGGCCTGTGGGGGCCTTTTTCGGGACTCCCGTGGCTCTTTTCTTGGTGCTTTCGTTTGTAACATTGGTGCTGCTTCCGTGTTCCATTCAGAAGTCTTGGCTTTCATTCTAGCTATGGAGCATGCAGCTAACCATGGATGGTGAAATGTTTGGCTAGAAAGTGACTCATCTAGTGCTATTTTAATATTTTCGAATCCTTCTTTAGTTCCTTTGCTGCTTCGGAACAAATGGCATAACGCCCGTAGTCTTGGCATTCAGATCATTGCGTCTCATATTTTTCGCGAAGGTAATTGCTGTGCTGACAGGTTAGCGAATATGGGACATGATATTCAGGGTTCAGTTTGGATCAGCACACTCCCGACGGAGTTACATCTCGATTTCTTTCGTGATAGAGTTGGTTTGCCTAACTATAGGTTCCCTTAGCTTATAGCAGGCTGCTGTTCTTTTATTTTCCAGTTCTTTTTCTTTGGAGGGTTTTGGCCTAGTCCCCCCCTTTTGTATATATTTTTCCCTTTATTTAATAAATTTTTAGAGTTTGGCGGCGTAGGATGGAGGTTTCTCGAGGTGCCAACCTAGTTGGGATGTCAGTGTTGCCTCTTGATGCATGTCCTCTCTCCTTGCCTAGCAAAAAAAAAAATGATTAATAGCTAAAAATATATTTTTCATGAGTCGTTTATTTAGGAACCATATGAAAAGCATCTAAGAAAACGCACCTAAGTTTTTTGCTAGAATTAAAAATAAGGATATAACTTAGTGCATTTGTTAAATGTTTTTCATGTGGTACTTCACATAAAATACTCACAACTACCCATGATTTTTCAAATCCACAATTTTTTTAAAGTTCGTTATAACCACAAAAAATGATTTTAATTGTGTGAAGAACCATACGAAAAACATGTAAGGAAACTGTACCGAAGTTTTGTCCTTAAAATAAAGGGCTTTTTTCAATGACAAATATTAGTAATTAGTTGTTAAAAAAGAACACATAGTATATAAATGAATAAAAAGATCAAATAAATATAATAGTAATAATAGACTTATGAAGGGAAAAAATAATAGTAATAGTAGCAGTAATTAGGGATGCCAAAAAATTTATATGCATGATGTCCATTGATAAAACCAACCATTGACACGATGTAAATACCTTAACAAATACGCACAGATAAAATAAATTAAGTACTTTAAATTAATGGATACATATGTAGAAGTAATGATATCTCTACAAACAATTTATAATGATAATTAAGACGTGCAATTTGTGTAGAGATATTTATACTATATAAAACATTGGTTTTTTAATTTAAAAATTGTTAATGTGTTAACATAGTACATGTCCATAATAAACAAATTATAAAATTAAATAATATTTTTAAAAAATATAAAAACTAAACTTATTGAATCAAATTATTTTGTAGTTTTGTTTTAATAATCTAAAATGGATTATATTGAACTTTAAACACATGAGTTCTTTAGCACAAGATGTGCCAAGAGAAAACCAGGAAAGAAAGTATCAAGTTGCATCAAATTATGTCGGAAAAAACAAGAAGCTAAAACGAGGAAAAACAAAGAGAGTTACAACATGATCTCCAAACAAGCGAAAGAGTTAAGCCTCCAAGAATGATAGGAGGTTAGTTAGACCAATTAAAAGATTATGAAACTGATTGTATCATTTCCCTATCTTTTAATCAATCGATATGTTTTCGGAGCAAAAAAATCATAGACTCGGAGTAATGAAAAGTATATGATAATACTAAGTTCAAGAAATTCGTCTCTGCAGTAGTAAACCTAGAGCATACCCAATTTTTTTCCAAAAACTTAATCTATTATGCTAGTATCACACACATGTTGACTGCACTAAATAGTAGACTTATGAACTTCAGAAGTCACTTTCATAAAATTGAAAAACTCTTTAAGTTAAATTAACTCTTTTCATACACTAGCATTCTTTTTCAACTAAAGAATGTTAAATTAACTATTGGTGGTGTTAGTTTATTGAAGAGCTGTTGTTAGGGGTTTCGGAATGTTTGAGGGTGCTGGTGGTTTATTTTTAAGGTTTTTGGTGTTTTTATTTTTTCTTTGGTGTAATACTTGGGATCTAATCTCCTTATATATATATAATATATTTTGTCATTTAAAAAAAAAAAAAAAAACCCTGGTGCATATATTTATATTGATAAAATAAAACAAACAAAATACTTATCAATTAACTGTTACATAAGCATGCTAGAAGTATTCTCTAGTATAAAAAATGAGCTAAGATTTATAACAAATAACACTTCGACAAAGACTTCCCAGTACAGAAGCCAGCTGAATACCACGCATTCAGAACAGCATTAAGATCCATTTATGAGTCAACAATTTGTTTAGGTTCAGAATTCTTTCTCTCTTTATCTGAATTACATAATTAAAGTAGAATATCGTTGTATTAAGTAAAGCCATAAACTAGACAAAAAAAATAAAGCCACTAAAGCACAAAAAGGTGTATGGAATGTGCATGATAGAGCTTCATTAACCAAATGATCCAAATCTAAGAAAGATCTAATAATGCAGCGTATTAAACATATACTGGACAGACACTAGCACAGCCGATACCAGCTTCGACAAACATGTGATGTGACTAGTTCAATGGCTAAATCAGAATTAAAATTCATGTCTTAATTCGTCAAATAGCATAACGCGCGGTAAATAAGCAATATATAACACAAACATCAGGACATTATTTCAACTGATGCAAGCACAAAGACCACAAAATCTGTGTTAGGACCTCAAATGAGAATGCAAGTCTAAAAGGTCAATTGGTTAATATGATATGGCAGGGAGTGAGGGTGAGCAAGAGAGGGATGTATATTGACTATCGATCCTTGCAGTTAGTAACCGTTTTGGTTGGGTAGAGAAAGCTTCGTCTCTTCTCTGAAGACCATTTGCTCTGGGATTACCTGAATTTATCTTCTGTATTATTTCTTCTTTCAATCAATAAATACTATTTTTATGTTCTCATGAGGGGAGCCTTGACACAAAGGTAAAGTTGTTGTTGTGTGACGAGTTCAAGTCTTAGAAATAACCTCTTGTATAAAAACAGGGTAAGACTGCATACACTACACAACCCCTTCAATTCCTGAACCCTACTTATGCAAGAGCTTTGTGCACTGGCTGCCCTTTTTATAGTTCTGGTTCCCAACAATATGCATGCATGGATGCACTAGTTAAAAAGGTGACCAAAATAGCATATAACCTTTTTTTAATCGGACTAAGTAAGTATTAGTACTCTAATCTCTTCCAAATGAAGACTGTTTTCTGTTTTTAATCTGCTGAGGCCAAATAATAGTGTTCTAATCTCTTCCACAGGATCAAACCTGCTTTATCAGAGTGAACATAATCGGCATGAACAAACCAACACCAACAGAATAACACATGACCTCCGATGGAGATTCAGTCGGAGGAGAGTCGAAGACGTGATCATATACTATCTAAACTGACCTGTTAAACAAGAGAACAATAAATAAAACCTATTGTATTTTTAGAAGCAAAGATTATAATATTATTAATTATTTAGTAAATTAGTATAAATAAAATCATACCACAAAAAACAAAAGCCAAGCAAAGCAAAAGCGGCAACGTAAATTTATTGGATTGTTAATTAATAAAAAAATAAGGTTAATTAAATTTCTTGATCCCAACAAATATTCTCAGTTTTATTATTAGTCTCCGTACAAAATCACACATTTTAGTCTCTAAAATTTCCTCTCAGCAATTTTAGTCTGTACTCTTAAATGAGTTTAACAAAAGGTGATGTGGCAGTGACACATCAGCAAATTTGATGACATATTGGAAGTGGTCCTGAAGCTTCAATCTCTAATGTGTCGTTTGTTTATTCACATATTGGTTTACATTCACATGTTGTTTAATTGTTGTTTTTTTGGATGCAATTGGTTACATTATACAGTTATTATGAACCAAGTGTCACTACTAGAAAAAGAAAAATTTGAGAGGGAAATTAGTGACGGAAAAATTGAAATTCCTCACAAATTTCTTGGTCGCAAAATTTAGTGACGGAATTTGAGAGGGATTTCACGTTTTCCCTCACTAAATTTCCCTCACTAGTTTTTGTTTTTTTAGTAGTGTGTAGACTACTTTGTTAGTTTTTTTTGGTGGAAAGAAGGTGAGGGAGATGATGGTTGAGATCTGATGGATGATATACCAGGGAGATGAGAATGGTTAGCGGGAGAAGAAGAGAATACAGAAGAAATTGGGTTTTTAATTTTGCATTATAAGGGTATTTTAGCTATTTCAAGTTTTAACACTATTTTCCATAAAACGAAATTATTCTATATAAAATTGTAACGTGGTAAAAAAAAAATTAAAAAAAAAATCAAACAAACCTGATGCGGTAGTGTCACGTCACCCTCCGTTAGTCTCACAAACACAAAACTGATGATATTTAGAATGACTAAAAACTTAATTAATCCAGCAAAATAAAAATCAAACAAATACAACTCGTTACCGTAATAGACTTTTGATTGAATGGACAAATATACGACAATACACTTGTTACAAATGATTGTTCATAAAAAGAGAAAATACAGTACTGGAAATTGCAGAGATCATCGACTCTATCGTGTTATTATCGATATTATCTTTTTTTCATATATGAAGAAAACAAACGATTCAATCCCAAAAATATCAGATCAAATTCTACTTTAATAATATTTGTCGACGTTGGTTTTGTTGACATCGGTGTTGCAACAGAACCAGCTTTTGTTGACATCAGTGTTGCAATAGAACCCATTGTAACAAGGATTATTCCGTTTGAATGATCTCAATCGTTGCACTCAGATCAGTCATATCAGGTGGACAAAACCAGTCGTCGAGCATAACACTAGTAAAGCTAGAGTTAATGGTGATTTGGTGAAGGAATGGTTAATGTTAACTTTGATGAAGGGAAGAAACTATTGTGATTCTAGAGAAATTCTTTTATAGTCACAAACACAAATGTTTAGTGTTTGCACACATATACATTACAAGATTTTTTTTTAATAATGAAAAAGAAATTGATAATAAAATGATTTGGTATTTCAAGAAATGACACTTTTATGTGTGTGCCCAAACACTGTGCATTTGTGTTTGTGACCATGGAAGAAGAATGCCTCTGTGATTCTAATAAAGGAAAAGTTAATGCTGACTTCGGTGTTTGGCAAGACGATAATATAATAGTTTTTTTCTTTCTTGGTAATAATGTAATATAATGAAGTACACTACTATAAGTTAATTAAATAAAAATTATTGAGAAATGCTACACGTTAAAGAACCTAAAGTGAATATTTTGTTAGAAAATTGTGTCAATTTATTCTTTTATAGATTGAAAATTAACACTTTATAATAAATATTTACAATTTATACAATCTTTAACATGTATTTTAAGGACAGAGATTAACATCAACCATAATTATTTATTTTGAATTCCACAAGCCAATGCACAAAAGAGCGCTCGGAAGAATGATTTTAGTATATTTGTACTTAATCAAAAGATAATATATTATCAGTTTAAATTCAGCCTAAAAAATATAGCAATAATAATAAAGTTTTTAGGGATAATTTTGGTGTTCATTGTGATCGTATCAGCTTAAATAATCAATCCTTGAATCAAAGAAAAAAAATAGTTAAACTTTTTTTTTAAGGGAAAAATAGTTAAACTTAATTATTACCAATGTAGTTTTTCAGTGTTGTTCAGGTTATATGCATATGTTAATATTTGTGTTATATCTATAATATTTATTAAAATTTCATATTATGTATAATATTTATTAAAATTCCATATAACTCAAGAGTGGTAAAAGAAAAAATATTACTCATATTATGACCCGTATTTTATTAGATGAAAAGAGATTACTCATATATACTTGTATTTTATTAGATAAACTATTCACAACTGCCTAAAGTATAAACTAAATTCTAGTTTTTTTGAAAAAAATAAAATAAATCGTAATTATCTAAATTGAAAAAATTATCAAAAATCTTAATGTTTGTGTCATATGTATAATATTTATTGAAAATCCATATAATTTAAAATAATAAAAGAAAAAATATTGCTCGTATTATAACATTTAATTTTTTGGTGGTGATATAACTCATAAGTTTTTAAATAAACTATTAATATCTACCTAAAATATGAATTTAAATGGGGTCTTGTAAATGGACGGTAGGATTAGACCGCTCGGATTAGTCAGTCATTAGACCAGATACCGAGTTTTATAAAAAAAACAATTATATCCTTTTAAATATATGAAATTGATTAAAATAAATAATTTAATCAAATAATCATCTAAAATTTTCTCAATCAATTTAATGTTTAAAAAATGAATGAATTATCTATTAGATTTGACAAAATCTATGTTAAATGAAATTTAATGAAACAGAAAACTTAGAAACGAATAAATAGTTTGAAATCAGGACAAAACTAATGTGAATTTCTTTTCATATGATTTTCATCTAAAATTGCAATTTTCATGAATAGTTTATTTAGAACCAAATGAAAAGAACCTAAGAAAATGCACCTAAGTTTTTTTCTAGAATTAAAATAAGGATAAAATTTAGGTGCATTTTCTGAAATGTTTTTCGTGTGATACTTCAAATAAAATATTCACAACTATCTATGATTTCTCAAATCCACAATTTTTTTAAAGTTTGTTATAACCAAATTTTAGTTATGTGAAGAACCATATAAATAGCATGTAAGGAAAATGCACAAAAAAAATTTATATGTAAAATAAAGGATTTTTTTAATAACAAATATTAGCAATTAATTGTTAGAAAAGAACATAAAGGAGAAGTGTCACGTGGCATACATAGTTTTACTTTAGATACTACTCCCTCCTTTTTAAATTTAATGTCGTTTCGGTCG
>Ga0315913_1002050_pt1 | contig 23180 bp, 5 predicted proteins | sample MpolsnodulesMG_FD_207736 | JGI IMG/M metagenome (GOLD analysis project Ga0315913, IMG submission 207736) | Medicago polymorpha root nodule microbial communities from Los Angeles, California, United States - small nodules | ecosystem: Host-associated > Plants > Roots > Nodule | place: USA...
ATTGGAGAGAAATGGATCTTAATGGAGAGAAAATGAAACAATAAATAAATTGAAATAAATGTGTTGTTGAAATAGAAAGAAGAAAAAGTTAAAAAGGAGAAAGAAAATAAATATAGTGTGAAAGAACACAATAACACTAATAAGGTGCTTAATCTGATGGTATCAAAAATCTAATAAAACTAGTCTACGGTGGAATATATTGAGCAGGTACACAATATATATCATGCAACAATCAGCACACATGACACGTGGCGCATTATTATTGGATGTAGGGTAACTTCACCAAAAAAGTCAATTGAATAACTTCACCATAGAATTTTCCTTAAACTAATACCATCTTTTTTTGTCTTACGACTTCTTCGGTAAAATTTGGTATGCTATTTATAACTGGTTAATTAGGTTTATTTATGTTTCATACGACTTAAGTCTCGAATCATTTACTTCAATTTGTATCAATTGGTGGCTTCTCAAAGAATGTTTCTAATGTTCTTCATTTGATTTGACTTTTTTGTGTTTGGATCATTTGTCATAAAAGAAATTCGAGAGTTTTTAAACAAACGAGGGATTCTCTACAACATCTTTTTGAGAAAATTAAACTACAATATTTATGGTGGCTGAAGATAAATTATCCAAATTATGCTTTCAATTTTCATAAATGGTTGCTTAACCCCTTCTTTGTGTTTGGGGGCTATTATTTAGCCTCAGTTCGTTTTGTGTTCTTTTAGATATCTTGTACTTTGACTCTTATTTCATTTCTCCAATTATTGAACATTTGGTGTCATTGTTTCCTCTTTCTCTCGGTATTCCTTGACACTCCTTATACAAAAACGACGAGAAAGTTCAGATTATATATTTCATTTTATCTTCTTCAATGAAAAAAATACTTCTAGGACACATATTACCGTTACCCAAAACAAAATGCAATAAGCAGCTCTATCTTATCGCGTGGGGTTGAGATAAGGAATATGTAAGTCCGTCCCTTCTCCATCCACAAAAGCTGCAATCAATAATAATAATAAATAAAAAATAACGGCAGCAAGAATAAAAGGAGATAAAATCAAAAACCAAAACTCATATTCTTATTCTTCTCATTCTCGTTCAACACACGAAGACAAATTAATGCTTCCATATTAAGAGGATGTTATTGTTCTAGGCTGAAAATAAAGGCCCACAAAATAAAATAAAAATATCTTTGATCATTGAGGTTGGGGCCATGCATGACTATACCATCAGCATCAGGAATCCTTTCCCAAAGCCAAATTGAGGGTTAACCTCTCTCTTTCTCTCACCCCTGTCCTCAAAATTATATATGCCTTTAATGACTATATATGGCTTTTAAATTCTCCAACTTTTCCTCAAATTCCGTCTTTTTGAATATCGTCCAAAAGGAATGAGAATTGAGATATGCATAAGTTGGCAATTTGCATATTCTTCGTTCAAGTTGGTAAAAAAGGAATTCCGTGAAGAGAGGAATAAAGCTTATATTATGTAATGTATAGTCCTTGCAGCTGCTTTGTTTACTCTTTACAGCCTTTAACGACGTGGATTTGCATGCGTCCTTCCAATTATGGCGGCATGAGCATGACTCAAGTTTCGAATCTTCTTTTTCTTAAATCTGATTTGATGCTGCCAATTTTGTAAAAGAACGATTTCAGGAGGATCACATATTCAACAAATATCGTGGTTGGACAATGATATATAGTTTATTTATATCCTTACTTCACTAAACTTGCTTTAAAATATATTCAAAATATAAGGGCACGTAAACGTTTTTTATTTTTATTTTTATTTTCTAAAACATGTGTTCATTTTAATTTGATGAAAGAATCTTGAAATCATTGTGATAGAGAAGATAAAAAGTGTTAATCATGGATGATGCATTTTTTTTGAGCAAACGGATGATCCATTTCTAGAAATAATAAAAATAGTTCCTTGACATTTTCTTTGTTTTAAAAAAAACGAAGACAATTTTTCACTTCAAAAGTCTCTTTCTCTTTTCTTTTTTTTTTAATCAAGAGAGTCTCTTATCTCTTCGTAAACAAATAAAATTAACACATGCTAAATATAAAAATTGAAAATGTTTTAACAAAGTAAACAAATTTTTAAGTAGTTCAATTTGACTTGATGCTAAATTGGATTCAAAATTGTATTTGGAGTGAGTACATTATTGAAACTAGGGTTTAATATTTGATTAGGTCATGCCATGGTAATGATCTAAGGGTATTATCTATACTATATATAAAGAAAATAACATCTTTCAGCTTTTTTGGGCTGACTTTTTCTCTTTCTAAAAATGTTATCAATTTTCAATACAAATAACACATGTAGCAAATAAATTTTTTTTTTTTAAATATTAACATAAAAGTGTAACAAACACAAATGTTCAATTTTTTCTTTTATCATTTAAAAAGTGTAACAAACTAGATGAGTGTATCTATATTTATTTTTTTCATTATTCCAATTATACCCTTAAACAATAACTTATTTTATAATAAAGATTATTATTGGTGTCATTAAAAAAATAAGAGTTTAGATTATATTTTTTGTTATATTGTTCATTTCATTTAAATATATAATCATGGTTAGTTTGATTTGTTATTATTAGAAAGAAAAAACATTTATACTTTTACTTTTAATCAAAATTAAAATTTTATAAAAAAACAGCGTTCATAATTTTCAAACGTTAGCGTAATAATAAGAGTGGAAAAACGGGCACGTGAGTGTCTGCCTTTTCGCTAGTTAAAATAAATCATTTAGATCATATTTTTTTGTTATATTGTTGGTGTCATTGAAATAGATAATCATGATTAGTTTGATTTGTTATAACTTGAAAACTACAAACATTTATATTTTTAGTTTTAATAAAAATCAAAATTTCATAAAACAAAAACACAGTTCATAATTTTTAAACGTTAGCGCAATAAAAAGAGTGGAAAGACGAACACATCAGTGTCCGTCTTTTCGCTAGTATATATAGCCTTTTTGGCTTTCTTTTCCGCGACTTACTCCTTAAGTTACCTATAATAAGGGAAATCATATATTCTATTTCCGCCGGATATACTGGCCGAATATTTCCCCAAAAGGCTCGGGTTTGATGGTTTTTGGATGATAAGGAAGGGCGGGCGCCCTTGTGGGTGTAGGAGGTGCCCTTATTTACCGCTAATGAGCCTTATTCGAATTTCGGTGGTCCACAACCCCAAACACGAGTTCTGGTTAAGGGCAAAGTGATTAAATTTTTAATGATGAGCTTTAGCTGGCTTGATTGTCCCTTATGGCTATATTTCTTATCATGGTTTATTTTTTTGGGATTCCTACAATTCAGACTTTGATTATGAGAAAATTATAAACGTTGCCCACGTTAGAGTCAAGAATGATTAGTCTTTAACCGAAACTCATTATTTTTGTTAAGAGATTGGTACCGTAACAAAATATAGGACTTTTACTTTATTTGAAACCGATTCTTATCAGTCTATTAAAATTTAATCAAAAGCTTACAATTAATGTTTTAGAGAGATCATGTGATCTCCTTCACCAATAATGCATGTAATGATTTTACCTATTTCTGGCATTGATAATGCTAAAAAATCGGGTGACGGCTGTAATGGATATTTAACGAGATTGCTATATATCGATTTAATTAAAACCTAAAATTACTGCATACACATAGACATCAATTGTTGTTGAGTTTTTTTTTTTTTTTTGCTCTTTTACTGAAAATATAGTCGTTTGAATGAATTACAACAAACTGGATAAGGAGTTTAATGATCTAGGTGACTAATGGATCAAAGTGTTTTTTATGAGGGACAACACTTGATAAAGGAGAACTTATCGAGCTATATATGGGTGAGAGATACATAACATAGATAGTAGTAGCAGAGAGAGTAAGCACTATGAAGAACGTGAGGAGAAATTAAGTGTAAAAATAAGAATGTATTTACAATTAAGGAAATAAATTTTTTACAAAAAAATAATTAAGGATTAAGGACGTAAATCATGTGTTCACTTAAGAGAATAACTCTTTGTAACAAAAAAAAAAGAATAACTCTACCATCAAATCTACAATTTAATTGTGAGCCAATAAATAGTGTACGATGTACTCATTGTGACATGATTTAATTTGAAATAAGTGTTATCCCCTTTAGGAATGGATTTCATGCGGTTGGAATCTCTCAAGTTTTCTACTGAACATCTATACCATCAATTACTTTTGTTATGTTTGGATATATGATCCATGGTCGCCACCGCACGTTTGTATCCATTTCACCGTGGAAATGGAGAAGCCACATATTGTAGCTTCTAACAAAACGTGAGTCCACATTTGCGAAGCCGTTAAACAAACACATGCTTTGTCTCATGATTTTTGCTTAAATTCTCTGTTTTTATTTTTAAAATGGTCACAATTTCACTGGATCCTGCAGTCATCGTAGAGAATCCAATTGCTTAATCTTTTGATCAAAGCAAAATTAAAGGAAAAAATCTGGCGTCAATGTTTATTTGACACCTTAGTATCATTTGAACCTAAAATTGCTTTGGAAAAGTTGTTTTAGTTCAAACATGTTTTTTGTCAAGTTCAAAATTGTGCTTTGCTTCTTTCTCATAACATCAGATTCTGTTTTTATTTTTCAGAAGGATCAGACATTCTCATTTGGGTAGCTTCAATATTTGTTGGACTTCAATATGGGCCTCCTATTTATTTCCTATCAGTTTTGTTGTTGTTGCTAGTTTACCCCTAATTCCCCTAGTTACAACAATATCCATATTAAATTGTTTTCACATTGTATTCCGAAGTCAAATTGGTGAATTTTCCAATTTTGAGTTTGGGGAAATTATTACGTTATCCATATCCAGTCAGAGTTCGTTAGTAGGTTAGAAAGTTAGTTAGAGAGTTAAGATGTTTGTTAGTCCAATTACTAGCACTATAAATAGGACAACTCATAGTATCATTTCATCATCCTTTTTCAATTCTATTAATTCAATGTCTCTTCAAGAGCAATATGCTTTCTATCTTTCTAGTGTATGAGATCGAGATCCACGAGATTTTGTGATTACTAATACATACTAATATCTTAAATTATGTTTAATGAAAGATTTAAGGGTCGGTTTGTGATGTAGGAAGTGGCAAAGGCTCTTCTTAAAAATTAAGTTACTTTCCTTCTCATAGTTGAAGATGAGATTTGTTCATTTATCTCTCAATTATCATGGTTGGTAGCTTAATCCCCTCGTAATGCTGGCCTATGGCTAGCTGTTATTTCTTTTGTTTGTTTTTTGTTGTTTTTTCTTTTACCTGTTTGTAAATATTGATCATACTTTTCATGTTTTCCTTGGTACTCCTTGTGCTAGGTAAAACATTTTGTTTCGATAATATATTCCATTTTGGCCTCTTAAAAAAAAGTGTTTGTTTCCATGTCATATACAGCTCTAGATGCATGTTTACCAAAACTATGATTTTTAGCTTCTTAAAATTTAGAGTTAAATATGGTTTTAGTCTCTATAAATATACCAGCTTTTCGTTTTAGTCTCTCTAATATTTTACTTCAACTTTTAGTCCCTATAAAATTTTCAATCATTACTTTTGGTCTCTATTTTTAAGTCAATTGTTTTTTTAATGAAATTGTGCATAAATATGTAGAATATTGTAAAAATCTCTCGAAAAAAAAAGAATTTTTTAACAAAACAAAATTAAATATGAATTTGTAATCTTTAAAAATATAAAAATTCATATTTAATTCATTTTTTGTAGAAAAAAAAATTCATGTTTTGTAGAAAAATTCTATTTTTTTTGGAGAGATTCTTGTAATATTATAAACTATTATGTAAAATTTTATTCAAAATTCTGAATTCTACATACGAGTTTACTTTAAATAAAGGATCAAAAGTGAAGATGAAAAACTTTTGGATGACTAAAAGTTGAAGAAATTTTTTGCAAGGACTAAAACGAAAATTTTACATATTTATAGGGGCCAAAAACATATTTAACCCTAAAATTTACTCAGAAATGGTCAAAGATGCACGTCCATCGTCGTAAAAGTGAAACCAAACACACTAGAAAACTTCGGATTAAAGCCAAAACAATAATCTAATTTTCTAAAAAAGAGTTTTTGTTACTATTTATTTATCAATTTTAGAATTCAATGCAATATTGATTATTGTTTTGTCAAAAACACTCTTAAGTATTTATTACATAAAAAGAATGTTATAATAAATTGTCAAGGGTATTATAAAAAAAATCCATAAAAAATGACAATTTTTTTATGTGTATAAATAACGTTAAAATGAGAATAAAAAAAGAGTTGTGTTATTTGAACAACCATTTTATTGACAACTTATGGGACAACTATAGATTTACAAAGAAAAAATAGGTATTGACACAAAAACCAAAGAAATAGAGAGGTAAAGTAAAACATGATGTGAGTTAGAGAGATAAAGTAAAACATGATGTGAGTATGAGAGAGAAAGTTGTTACAAAATGCTTTTACATATATCATTTCTCCATTATAAAACACCTAGAAAGGGCTTATGCAATCATGTTAGCAGGATTGGTTGCAAAGCTATGAAGCAACACTATGGTTCCCTTTGAAATTAAGGAAAAGAAAAATATATAAAAAACCGATTTTAAAGTGGACAAATTGTGCAGTGCATAAACATAGTTTGTATGTACGCATTTACCTCATTGGCAATGTTACTGAAAGCTTGACTATAAATTAACTTGATGCCTGCAAACTAAGTGACAATAATGATACAAAGCACAAACTAAAATATAGTAAAATCTTTTACCCTGCTTAGTGAGTGTTTGGACAAGTTTCGGTTAAATGAAATTGTAGAAAAGTGAATTATGCTTGGCAAATTCCATCTCAAAAGCAAATTTTTAGTTAAATTTAACGTGAAATTTTTAGTCAAATGCCAATTGTATGGAGGTATTTTTCTCTTATTTTACGCTATGGGGACGTGGATTGGGTCATTGGGAAAGATGTTTTGAATATTTGAGTATGTTAAACTCTAACATAAGTATTTCAGTCATTCCAGAGTATTTGTGAAGGTATGAATAGCAACTGTATGGGATATAGTTTATAGCATTTCCCCTTGAGAAAAAATGGGAAGGGAAAGTATTTGGTTGATGGGCCTCCATTACAATATCATTGATGCCGAGCATAGGTGTTTTCAATTTGGGAGTTTCTTTCCCACCCTCCCTTCTTTTCTCGCACGTCCTTCAAAATTCAAAAAATGTCTTTGAAAGGAGCACACTCTATGGTCTCAAGTCAGCACCATTAGACAAACTCAAATGAGTTTTGAGTTCTCAAATTATATAATCTAAGACGAGGTTTTCTCCTTATTTTTTGTTTTGTGAAAATGGTTTTTTCATCGATTCGGAATAGAAAATTCGAACACCCGTTAATAAACTCTACTTTGAATCATGTATAAGTGGCATTCAAATTATAAAATCTGAACACACTATACACCCTCTTTTGCCAAAAAATCATGGGAAAAACATGTTTGAATTATATAATCTGAGTTGTATCAGCACAAAGACTAAACTTGTTTGTGTCATGAATAATCAGTTTCAGAACCATGCTAACAATTATAACGCACTGCTTAAGTGTGTTCCTTTTGTTTTAGTTCCTATTTTTTCGAGTTGAAAATCCAATTTTCAGGCAATTTGGTCAGATAACTTTTAAATTCGACCAGAATATTAGGAGGAAAAAAAAAAAAGATCAACCTCCAAATTCAAAATTTCATCGTTTAGGCCTTCTTTTTTTAAAATTTTTCATATTTTGATAAGAAATGTGGATAAAATTTCCATAGCTTTTGTTGATTTTTAGATTTTTTCTGGTATTTTTATACTGTTTTTTTTAAAGTAAAATAAAATGGAAAGAGGTTATGATTTTTGCTTATATATAGACATTTTTCAAATTATATAATCCAAATCGTATTTTTTTATTATATAATTTAAATGACATGGATATTTTAGTCAAAGCGGATGACACGGTGAGAAAGGAGAGAGTGGAAAATGAAACTCCCTTTCAACTATGTGTTTTTCCTCAATGTCCAAAACCAATAGAATGTGGATCAGGCCAATAATAAAAGAGATTTGCTATATCCAGCGAGAAATGGTCTCGCGAATTTCCCAATATGCTAGATATCAAGGATGATTTTATCAAGAAAGATTCAAGAATGACATGACATAATAATCACCCTTAGATTTCAGTCTCATTTATTAACCTTTCATAAATAAAAAATACATAACACCCACCACCCCATGATTTCCGGCCAGACAGAGATTTTATTGGTTAACATCAATTTCAGGACAATTTCTTGATAAAATCTAAGGGTGATTATTCTGCCATGTCATTCTTGAATTTTTCTTGATTAAATCTTTATTGATGTATAACATTGCTCTTACAATAATTAAGAAGAAAATGTCATTTATATTTACGTAAAACACGATGTGCAGGCCAATTAAAAGGTTTTAGTGCGGGTTTGTGATGGAAATTCTCGTGACATTAAGCATTCTCCATTATAAAATATAGGGTGCGTTTGTTTTGATTTAGTAAAAATGATTTTGTTTTCAAAATTTTAGAGATTTATTAATTTTTTAAAAAAGTGAAGCTAAGTTTCGTTTATTTACTATCAGAAAAGTGTGTGTGTGTGTCTATATATATATATATATATATATATATTTAATTTTTGTTTGAAGCTCCTGTACTTAAGTTCTTGTTTTTAGAAAAAAGAAATATTTTGAAAAAGGTAATAGAAATAGTTTTTTATTTTAAGATTAAAAATGATTTTTTTCTTAAATTTGAAACGTGTTATATCAATTTTTTGACATTATTATTTTAAATTTTATTACCACTTCATTTTTATCTAAGAGGTTTCGACTCAATAATTAAAGTTTGACTTTATAACTTAGATGGGTAGAATTCGAATATCATACGAGACAAATTGAAATTTGACTTTTAGTGTCACTCTTATTAATACAGTTTCCCGTCCCAAAATATTAAATATAAATAGATATAATAATATTAGCAACATATACTTAATCATTATTCATATATCCTTTTTCAATTGTTATAAATAATACTAGTGAGTAAAAAGTAATTTAAAAATGAATGTAATTTTTTTAAAAAATAAATCTACAATAATTATTTTTTCTGATTTATGTGTTACAATAATAAGCGAATTTATAATAGAATCTAATAAAATTAGTTTACAATATGTTTGTTATGTTGGTTGAGTTGGTTAAAATATCCCCTGTACTTTATTTTAATCATAGTTTGATTATAAAGAAAAACCTGCATGTTTCCTCGTAGTATAGCTCATTCGATTTACATCAAGGCACAGTGATGAACTGAAGAAAAAGTTAACAGTTGGGAATATTATAATGTTGACAACGATATTAAGCATGTGGAAGTCCATCATTCCGACCTGGACCTTAGTAGGAAAGCTCCCATTTTGTCACATCTCCAACTGTTTCCGTTAAAAAATGGTTGAGATGATCAAATTGGGAAGGGATATGTATTATATCTATTAAATAATAAATATTAACCAAAGCAAAGATATAAAGTGGAATAAAAAGGAGTTTTTCTTTTTATCTCTTATCAAACATGATCCATAATATTCATATGCAGCAACCTTTATGCACTAATAAATCAGGGGGAAAACCTATTCATGGTTGCGGAAAAAAGAAAAGCAATGCTAAGAAATAATTTAGCTCATCTAGAAGCCATTGAAAAAAGTCAAGTGATTAATGAACTTTAACTAATGAAACAATCCTTAATTAAAATTTATCTAATTTTCTTTTTTTGGTTTAATGTATTTTTTTATTGAACTTTAGATTATTATGATTCTATTCGTAAGAACAGCAAGATATAACAAAACATAAATACGTGTACTCTTAAAAATAACAATAACAATAATAATTTAAAGCCTCCTTCAAAAAAAAAAAAAATAAAGCCAATTAAGTATCATATCATCACTAATGTCAATCAACAACACAACAGGGGTGATATGGTTCAGAATGTGCGACAAAATTGGAGGGGCATACCGACCTCTTTCCTGGCACCAATGGTGGTTTAGATAAGCCAAATTGATATGATTGTTTTTTTAAGAAGCCAAATTGATATGATTGTTAATGTTAAGTACTATGGTATAAGTGGTTGTGAATAGTAATTTATTTCTGTTTTTCTATACAAATTTAGAGTATATTTAAATATTATCTTCGTGAACTAGCTTAGTTTATAGGGATATCGTATATTATAGGTAAAGGTTGAAGTTCGAATCCCAGATACTCACTTTTAAAAAAATGTGTAAACTCTAGTCAATAGATTACTTTAAAAAAAAGTATATTTAAATATTAACTCTCTTACCGGACAAACATGAATACATCCATATTTATGTTGAACTCTTAACCACATGTTTAAATAATCGTTAGATATCAAGTAGGAGTGGACTTTCTATCGCATGCATATGCTAGCTAGGTGATAAGATTTGATCTTTAGGCTATTAAAGGCAAAATAAGATAAATTCTAATATTCATGTTACAAATAAAGGAATGATCAAGTGCAGATGATATCTCATTTGCGAAAAGTGCAAATTATGCAACGATAGTGGGATTCATAATCCATTCATCACCTTGTTAAATTTTCAACATTACTTATTTCTGAAAAGTTCCAATCTATGAGTCACAAAGCTAAAGAAGTACTATTCCATATCCAGGTGATGCCCAAACCACTCTTTTTTAGTAATATCTTCGTGATTCAATTATTTAAACATCAATGACATATATGGCTATTCCCTTTAGAGGGAAATATCCCCTTTCTTTATTCGTTTAAATAATTGTCCATATTCCTACATCACTATTTTTATTAAATCCTTTTAACTCTTTCAGCAAGAACATTATATGGCCATGTAATATACACTATGTGTGAAAAATGACACTGTAAAATACAAAACATATATTTTAGTATTGTAATTTGAGTTTTTTCTTATTTTTGACCACCATACAATATACATGTAGTCAGGGCCGTATCTGAGGCAGGGTGAAGAGGGCGACCGCCCTAGACCCCAAAAAATAAGTACGAAATTTGGGCCCCAAATTTTTATTTTAGGTTTCTATTAGGCCCTAAAAAAATTACTTAGTTTTTTATATGAAGTTTGATGTTTATATATATTTATTAGTTAGGACCTAAATTATAGGCTCGCCCTAGGCCATCAAAATCTCAGAAACGGCCTTGCGCGTAGTCTAAAAATGTGACATACAAGTTGAATTTTTTCACATTTTTTCGATACATTTGTTAGCACGTTAAAATATAGCTTTACACAAAAAATTAAATTTTTTCGACGAGGGACAAATTAATTATGAATTTTTATTCCCCCATAATTATGAATTTCTTAAACAATTTATAATTAATTTGTAGCTCGTTTAAAAACTACAAAATTTCATTGTGAAGGTTCTTATCATGTTCTAGTTATGCCTACATAATTAGGGAACTAAATTTGACCTGTGAGTATACGCTTACTCGGAACAAAATTTCAATTTTGCACGTTTTAGTTGAAAAATCAAAATAAATTTAAACGACTTCGAAATGCTATGAAACTTTACATATCCTTTTATGTATTTTTAATTTTTATAGATGTCTTTGCAAATGATGAGCTCAAAATTCGATTTATAAGTCGAGATTTCCGTTGTTTTGTTTTTTGAGTTTTTGACATTTTAAAAAATCATAATTAATTTGTCGTTTGTCAAAAATTTATAATTTTTTTTGTGTAAAGTCATATTTTAATGTTCTTAACACGCCTCTAAGAAATCATGAAAAATTCAATCTCTTGGTTGCTTTTTTTGGACTTCGCATATTACAGGGTCAGAATATGTGTTATTTAATTACAGGGTCAATTTTCAGACTTCATATATATTATAGGGTCAATTTCAATAATTAACCATATTTTAAATTGTACTTGTGTTGACCTAATGAGGAACCTCTTTTATTTCGATTTATGACTGTTTATATATTGTCACATGTGAATTTGCGATAAATATTTTTGGCAAAATGCTAACCGGTGCCCTCGGTGTACTGGTTAAACATACTGAAAAGGAAATTATATAGTAATTAATGTATTGGAATTGTGTAATTAACTTATAAAATGTCAAAAGCAGCTTTCTTTTATGGTAATAATTTCTTTTTTTGTTATGCTTAACCGTTACCCCGGGGCGCCGGTTAGCATGACCTATATTTTTGCTCAGACTCTATAAAATTTCTGACTTCGCCACTATATATGGGCAATTTACATATAATATAGGTCTAACTTTCAATATACATAATGTATATATAATTTTTTTAGGTAGATTATTATATAATAAATTTGGTAAATTAAAAAAATGATGATGACAAAAGCAATTTTGAAAATGGTTTCATAAAGATTTGACCCCTCTAAAATGCGGAAGTGGATATGACATTGGTTTTACAAGATTTGACTTCTTTAAAATGAATAATTTTTAAAGTGAAAAATTATTGTTTAGTATTTCAAACTATTCACAATTTATTATACATATTTAATATTAATTATTGATTCGTTTATCAAGGGTTGATAATAGTCACTTTTCTCTCAAAAATTTAATTGAGCATCGCCAATGGAGAAAAAAATAAGAATCTAAAATTGGCTTCACATGTGGTCTGCACGATATAATGTTACCTTTCAACAATCCAAACATATTATAGATTAATGGTAAAAATTCAAGCAACATATATTTATCGGGTCAACATTTTCATAATTTTTATTTAGTCCAATATAATTATTTTTTTAATTTTAATTTCTATAGAACGTACATTATTTAAGCTACTCCACACAAATTTATACAATCCATACTGCCATGTAATTCCTCCTCCAACAACAAAAGATATTAAGCTACAATTATATGTATTTTAAGCTAACCCTAAGATACCTCCACCAAAAATGCTCCCATGAGTCCGAATCCAAAGATCTTAAACCTTTAACCGAAAGTGCAACTGGCGGTTGATGTGGTTTGTGGTAGTTATTACAGTTCCAAAATCTTTTTTTGTGTGGTGATTTTACAGTTCCAAATTCTATCATACGTATTCCATTCCCACTTCAAACTTCAAAGAATCAAAGGATAAGAATATTTGTTGATATAATTTATCAAAAAATAAAGAATATGTCTTGATTTCAACGACCTTCGAAATAAAAGCTAGTTTTTTTAAGGCAAAAGTGAAAGCTACTTGATCCGGGCAAAATTAGAATTCGAGTGTGGAACATTATTTGATTTAAAAAAATAGTGATCAAATAATATAATAATAATTAAAAAAAAGTCTAAGATTTACTTTCTTTTTAAAGAAGTCTAATATTTACTTGGTTATCTCTAATAAATAAAACAAAATCAACACTACTTTTTATTTATTTTATCATTTTCTTCATCGAGTCTTATTATTTTTAGTTTTAAATTCATTGTAAACCCAACAAAGATGGAATTATTTGGTTTTAATAGTTTCATTTTTAAATTCATCCCAATAAAGTTACAAGAGAAAAACATGCATTGTAGTTTCAAAAGTAAGCATAAAAATTGGCATTTTACGGTTTACGGGAATATATGATGAGTTTTTATTTGATGTTGATTAAAATTATTTTACTCGAGTATGCATCTAATTAGAGTCGGAGTAGGTTAGTTTAAACTATGTTTAACAAGGTCTGAGCTTTAATTATTATTTGTCATATGCTTCTTTTTAAGGTTTGATATGACGTAAAAATTTATTTAAAATCTAAGTTCACTACTATAAATTCTTAAGCTTCTTTTTAAGGTTAGATTTGACTTTTTTGAAGGTTTGATATGACCTAAAAATTTATTTAAAATTCAAGTTCACTACTATAAATTCTTAAAAAAGTATACCACTCAAGTGATGAGTAGCGTAGACAGTAGACTCTCGTATATACATTAAGAAACTAATAGATTAATTATATTAAATTCTTATTTAAGTTCTATTTTACAAAGTATTTCAATATGTCAAAATTAAGTAGCAAATTTATGATTTACCAAAAAGTGCAGAATTTAAGATAGTTATAATGATATTTAAAAAAATATTATTTATACTAAATTTTAAGTAGGCTCACTTGGAAGGTTTAAAAGATTTTTCCGATGGTATAGATCGACATTTTAGATAAATAGACTTCTAAAAAAATCAGAACCTTGTCTATTTTTCCTTTTAAAAAAAATACAATTTAATTTAGGTTTAATATAAACTAAGTTGTAGGCTACGTTTGATCGATCTAACTTATATCACCCCTTTCCCGTTAAACCCAAGTCAAAATCCATAATTTACCCCTCTCCTCTAACGTCAAAAAAGTAAATTATAAAAGTGACTGATCCTACAGATTGTGCTCATTGGATTAGAGAGAATGTCTTGCAATAAAAGTGTTTGGTTGATGCCTAATGGCAGTGAGGAGTACTCCATTGAATGTTGTTTGTTTATCTACACATGACGCAACTACAGCATTTAATTTTATAAACCATCAAGTCAAGGTGGTGTTGCACAAGCATAACATATCAAGCCAAGTAGTGTATTCTCGTAATTACAAGCTTGAAGTAATATGCAAAATTACTCCTCCTCGAGTACTTTCAATTGTTTAATTGTACTCAATCAAACGTTTAACTTTTTTTTTCTTCATATGTTAGCCCGTTAACTCTCATAACGTTTAACATTTTTCGAGATTTCTTTAAAAATATGTTTATGTGGTCGTTACATTGATGATGTGGATGTTAAAGAGCTTAGTAAAGGGCGTCAACGTTAAGACTTATACTTAAGTACATGAGCACAGTTAAATTCAAAATATTAATCCATTAGGTAGAAGAGTCTCGTGGTTTAAGTTTTACATTGAGAACTTTTATTATTTATTCAATGGAAAGACTTGTAACGTTGAAACTCCTTTAAGAGTCGAGGTCCACGAGAGCTTTCATTCTATCGGCATTGATATGATGGTAGGTTATTCCTCTCTGACGACTTCACTTACCCATTAGTATTTAATCGAGTATCTTAATTCATCCTATAGGTAACCCCTTTCCATCATCTAATTCTCAATGAAATCACCAACGTGATAGGATTTAAGCCAATGAAAAGAACCTTAATCAAAGACTAACTCATAATTATATGGGAGAACCTAGTCAAATAAGCACTAGATTGACACACCTACATCAATTTGATATGACGCTCCTAACAACTCATGGGTCATCTTCTTCCTATTCTGTTCAAAGCCCTAGATTTTCAAAACAATTGTTGTGAATTCAGACTCAAAATCACAACAATACAAACCATGATGTGTGGAGCAAAGGAGAGTAGTAACCAATATCTAAGTAAACACAAGCAATAACAACAATAACAACACCTAGATCTAATCTAGGAATCGATTGAAAAGCATAAAACCACAAGCAAAAGATAAAGAGAGAAGAGAAACAAACACACCAAAGATTGTTGACCCAGTTCAGTCCAACTTGACCTACTCTGGGGGAGAGATTGATCACTCCAATCCACTATCAAAGAGTTCTTACAAAGTGATACAAATGGGTTACAAGAAATTAACTTCAACAAGCTCACAAAGAACAAACCTAATTTCTACCCATTTTTCCAATCTCACAAATGAACAAGACACTTAATGATTTTCACTCACCCAAGGTGTTTACAATGTTTTTCAACCCAAGAGAACTGTAATCAAAGACCCTCAACCCTAAAGTTATCTCCTTTGATTTCCCAAGTTTTTCTCTCTTAAAGCTCTCTTCCCTCTCTCTCCTTCAAAAATGAGCTGAAACACTTAAATAGTACACAATGACAGACAAAATCGCGCTGCGCCTGTGAAAATCTCGCCACGGTTGAAGCGTACGACCCAAGGTACGACAACCTTATCCAGAAATCGCGTCACGCCTGCACAAATCGCGCCACGGTTTTACCTTCAGCGAAAACCATACATTCCGCCAGCAAAATTGCGGCACGCCACCCAAAATCATGTCACGATTTTGGCATTTCACAGCATCACAATTTGAAGTCAAATTCAACAACAATCATTCTCAATTGTACAACCAATAAGAAACCACTTTTAAGAGCAGAAATTGAGCAATCTTTAGTACAAAAAAGTGTAGGTAAACAGGAAGAGATGTGATAAAAAAAAAAAACGGTCTCCCATATATCTATTTGTTTGTGATTTACAATGTTTGTTGTGTTGTTATTGGAGTCATTTGTTAAATATGTTTGGATTGCATCCTAAAAGCTAGCTCAAAGGACAAGGGTATTCAAACATATTTATACACTCAAGCAAGGCTGACCATGAGGAGTTGCAAACAGCTCTACTGAATTGGGCCTCCAAAATTTGGGGGCCCAATTTTTTAATTTATTTTTATATATATGTTGCAAGTAAACTAATATTATATACAAGTAGCGCGATTTTGATATTAGTAAAGTGGAAATGGCTTAGCAGTATGAGTGTGAATTGATGATGTTTAGGACTTGGGTTCGAAACTCTTAACCCAATTTTTTTCTTAATTATTTTTTCTCATCCTTTTTTCTTCTTTAATTAACCCAAAACTCATGTTTTTTTAAATTAATTTTTTTCCTTTTTTCTTCTTTAATTAACCCAAAACTCATGTTTTTCTTTAATTAATTTTTTTCTTCCTTTTTTCTTTTTTAATTATGTTTTTAAGTATGAGAGAGCTGTATGATTTGGACATAATTTATCATGAATTTGAGGCTCATCTATTCTCAATCCTCTTTCCAATTCAGGTAAATTGTCCTTAACATATTGGATTATATATTTACAATTAAAAATACAATATTATTTTTTCCTTTCTTATTTTTGTTAGAACACTTCCTATAATTTTTGGTCCATACTTATCATATAAAATAGTAAAGCGCTAACAACAAATATTATAATTTTTTTAATTGAGAGAACAAACGTTATAATTATTCACTAAAAAAAAACATTATAAACCCTTTATTTTTACCTTTGTACAAATTAAGGAAAAAATAACCTAAAAGATTGATAAAAATATTCGCTTGAAGTTGTATTTTTATATTATTGATTAGAATATTAATATTTTTTGTGTTAGTTACAATATTGACTTTTTTTAATAGTTACGGATCTTATTTTCAATTTAAATCGATAATTGCTCTTTTTTAAAAAAATGTTTTTATTTGATTAGGGGCCTATTTTTAAATGAGAGCTGAGCCTCCAAATACATAGGAAAGGCCCTGCACTCAAGTCTCAACAAACCAGAAACTTGAGCGATGCGAGACTTACAACAAACTACAAACAACTTCAAAACCAATTTCGACATCACTAACAACCTTTTGGTGGAAGAAAATCAGATGGCCATCATTGAAAAATTGTGGTTATGTCGATGACAGATGAAAAGTAGGGGGAAGAGGAAGAAGAGACAAATTAAAGGGTTTAATGGGTTGTGCAATGGAGGGTGAGTTGATTATTTTGCTCAAATTGTCGTGGATGCAGTGATGAAGATGATTCATGAGTGCTATGTCATTGAGTTTTTTAATCTAATCAATACCCGGTAAAGTAACATTCATATCATCCTCAACATTACAATCATATATATATATATATATTAACAGAAATTAATAAAATGGTTAATTAATACCGTTAATATTTTGAGTGTTAAATAATCTACTTAAAAATAGCATAAGGTCCAGATTTTTAAGTTATTTAATTAAGGACTAAAAGACTCTTTTTTCTTTGACCAAAACTAAGGACTAAAAGACTATTATATTAAATAACTTAAAAGACTATAATATTTAGCAATATTGTATGATATTAATCTACCGTCTTTGTTCTTACTAGTTATCACACACGCTATCGAGAGAGAGAGAAAAAAAATAAATCATAAGGAGACAATACCCAACTACTATATATATAATATATGAGCAAAATAACTGGAAATATTCATAAACATTTATTCCCTCAAAAAAAATTATGTTATTTGAACAATCATTTGATTGATAATTTTTAGGGCAACCATAATTTTACAAAGAAAAAGAGATATTAACACAAATGGCAAAATAATAAAAATATAAAATAAAAATATAATGTAAGTATGAGATAAAAAATTGTCTTAAAAGTTATCAAAAAAATGGTTTTACAAATATCATTTCTAAAAAAATAAAATAAACAGCTATCATAGTCGTGTCAATTATCTATCAATCAATATTTGATGTCCTATTATACTACTTGGGACATTTACTTTTTCTTCAAACTTATGATTAAAAAAGACTTATACCAGTTAGGTATTTTAGTTTTTGGTCAAGCCGCTTTAGATTCAATTGGGGATGACAATAGGTAGGATATTATAGTACCTTTTCCTATACTCGCGTTTATAAAAAATGTCCGTACCAGAGATCGTACCTTTGTGGATAACAACTTTAGTGCCCTTTCCCATACCCTATGGACACCTAAGTGCCCATACCCGTACCCATTACCCGCACTTTAACCATGAAAAGACAATAAAAAATATTACAATTGAAATAAAACTAAGATCCAATTTTTATTAAAGCAACTCATGAAATAGTAGAAATTGTAGTATTTAACCAAATAAAAAAAATCCAAAATATTCCACGAAAATTAAAATAAAAACATTCAAAATACATATAAAAAAGTGCATGCTAAAATAAACATCAAATTTATTTAAATCATAAATTTGTAGCTCATGAGCTTATGAAGGTAAGGATGAAACGATTACCGTGTTAGTTTTTACGTTTAGGTTTAGGCTTAAATAGCTAAATAAATTAAATAATTGTACACCAAAAATAAATAAAGTATTTATTATATTATATAAATATGTACATGCGAGTTGCGGGGCTGGGTAGTATATTGCCCTTACCCGCACCCATACCTATATAAATTTACGGGTAATTACCCGAACCCAAACCCTTACCCATAAATGTGGGGTTTTATCCTACCCATTGTGAGTATTTTTTGTACGTATCCATCGGGTCTGGGTCCAATTGCCATAAACACATTTAATTTGTTTCTTTCTTTGTGACTTGTTTAATTTTCTTTCTTTTTCTCGTAAATATTTTGAACTCTAAACTAATCATGTCACGATCAAGTGAATTCTCGTATGTAGGTCTCACTGTGGACCGACACTCCAATTGCATTCGTTTCCCACGCGCAAACGGACTAGACACTTTCTTTTCCTTGCTTAAATCGCCCAATTTTTTCGGCCCCTACAAGCATTTCAGAAAGAAAATCTATGTCAAAAAAGAATATAGTTTTTTTTACTCATATATCTATCAATCAATCACCACTGGATCCCATCGACCTAGAGTCCTTGACTCCAAATTAATTATGGCATACGTTCCTTTATAACAAGTTCTCAACAATCATATCTATGCTGATAATTTGTGTCAAAATTTGTAAACTAAAAAAAAGATAGATGGATAGTGCAATAGAACAAAGAGAAAATATGATGTGCAATGTTAATCATGTCCAATAAGAATTAAGTATATAGTCGTTATTTTAATTTTTTTTATCATAAAGTAGTCTTATGTTCCTATTTGATGAATTTTCCCCGTAAACTAATTTACACCAACAATGCATCGTCGGTTAACCTCGTACAACTATGGTCGCCACTCGGTTTTTTAAAACTATAATTCGAAGTTTTTTTTTTTGGAAACTATAATTCGAAGGTTGTTCCCCATGAACTAGCTATAATCTTTGTATAAAATAATCTGATCAATAAAGTTTTGTGGACATGGAAATATATTATGAGATACTTTTGAGGAAACTATGATAACCATATTATGAGAAACCTTTAGAATAAAAATTAGGCACCATGTCAGCAACATATATACAACATATAATTCCCCTTGAAATTAATCATAACCTATAACATGTCTCCTTAAAAAGCAGAAAAATGTAATTACTTCTACATTCTTTCATCAATTATTTTTTCTATGAGATAAACCTTCATCTCTATGATCATCTGATTTCTAATATGACTGAGATTTATGAGGATCATAAAGATATCCTACATCAGCATATAATACGAAACTCCAACTTTAATGCATTCAGATAAAGAACTAATTAAATAGATGCATGATATATGTTTGTTTTAAAAAATTACCTCATTTTCCTCTCTAAATTCCTAATTAGAAGATTAAACTTTATATCATTTGAGGTATTCTGTCACTGTCTTGATATTCAATGTAGGTTTTTCTGGAGTCTAATGAGCTCAAGTAGTTGAGAAGAAGTTAAAGACTTTTGTTGCCTAAGATAGAAATGCTACTAGCTAGACAGAATCGATTCAGATAAACAAGTGATAACAAAACATTAAATTACTTGGCTCATAAGCAAATACTGTACAGTGTTTGTAGGATATGCTAATGGTTATCATTATGATCCCCATCTAAGATATGATTCTTGGTTAAAGTTAATATAGGAGCCTTGCAATATTCATATTTTTAAAATGGTGTATAAACCTGATAGAGTGGGCTTGCTTTATTTCATAGGTGTATTCTTTGTACTATTTATTATGAGTTAGATTACCATTTGTATTCAATTAATGATTTATGATATAATTTTGATTATGTTAGAAATAAAAGATAGATGGAATATATAACAACAATACGCATGTTTGAAAATAAAAAAAATAGAGGGAGAGAAATCAAAAGAAAATAGATAGAAAGTTATCTATATTTTATACAATATTCTCTTTGCTCTGTCTCGATTATTTTTCCTCTTTTTTTTATTTTTTTTATGGCTTGATCGTAAAATCAAATGCTTAGTACTTTCCTGATAGTTATTAAAAAACTGATTGTATGTTTGTTATTTTGTGTTTATGCCTAAGCACTATGTACTTGATCTTATGACTATGTAAGACTGGCTTTATACCAATACTTTGTATATTTGAATGACACAAAATAGGAGCTAACCCACTAGAATAAAAAAGATAAAAAAAATAAAAAGAAAATATGGGTTTAAACATAAAGAGCATTTCTAACTTTACAAGTCAGTTTTAAAAGAATGAGTTATACTATAAATGAAATCATACGTTGAATAGGATAGTAAAAAAAATGTAAACTTTTATTTTCCATCTAAGATGTCATTTATGTTGAAATTGGACCTAACTCACCCTTACAAAACCAATTTTTAAGTTGGGGTGTGCCAGCTTCAACTCTTATCAAGAGTATGATATTTCCAATGTGGGATTTGACCACGTGTTTTTCCTGGTACACATCTCACGTCCAACACTACTTTGTGTATATGGATATAAAGAGTGGATGGTCCAAATCTATAGACTCTGATACTATGTTGAAATTGAATTTAACTCGTCCTTACAAAGAATCGATCTTATCTATAAACTCTTATCAAGAGTCTTATCCATCGTGAGAGTTACGTTTTTCCCAATAATATATACAATATGATTATGTTTTCTTTCTTCTCACCTTTTCACTCAAACAAACATGCGCATAATAATGTAATTTATCCTTTTGCTTTCAATTTTATCCTTTCCAAATAAACATTGCAAAATCATCTAATTAATAGTCTTCTTTAAAAATTCATTTTACTTTCTGAATCAAACAAATCATATATAAGTGTAAGAAAGTAAATACAATAGATGACTGGATTCTGTGTCAACGAATGAATTGAAACGTAGTATTATAATTGGGTGTGGGCTTTATTTTATCACTGAATTAAGAAAACAATAATAGAAAAAGATGAAAGGCATAGTCAGTTTGGTATGTCGACACATATATAATAGGATGCTTTTACAAAAGATGTCACCTTTTATGTGTCTGTTTTCTGGTGTTGACATTTCAATTCATTCACCTTCAACCATTGGAGCCATGTGCTAATTAATTAACAACAGAATCAATTCAATTAGGAACACAAACCATCCAAGAAAACAAAATAATGAAACTATATATTAAGGAGAAAAGTTTAATACCTATGAGAAAATCAGCGTCGGCTCAATGGCCAACGGTCCTAACATTTTAGACTAAAAAGAAACTCAAAAAAATTAATTTACATAAAGATATATAATATGATAAATTAGTTATAGATTTGTCTAGCTAAATCATTTTAATTAGGGCATCATATCCTCTACAATGATCATTTAACAATTGTAAAATGATCATTAATTAATATCAATTTAGGTTTTTGTATGTTGGTTTTCTGTTACATTGGTCAGGTTTTTGGTCTAGTCCTTAGTCTATATATGTCTTGTATTCATGATAGATCTCATTTTTTTTAACAATAAAATTTATTTGATAAGAAAGTATGAAGATTATTTAACCTATAATTTTTTTTTTAAAAAAAGTATAAAGGATAATCAACCCACAAAAACAAACACCCCACATCAAAAATTTGTTTGCTGTAAAAAAAAACATCAATTCAATAAATAAAAAAATTCCTTTCCATTTCCTAATTTTTCAAAAGCGACTTAGTTGTTGCGTATTAGACCCAACAAAACTCTTGGAGTTGTGACCTAAACTGAATTTGTTATGGATATATGGACACAATACTAGGGCTAAAATGAAGTGCATGCAACGTTATATTTGTATGCTATTGCGTACCAAACCAGACTCATAAAAGATGAGACATTGAATATGATATGTGCCCAGTTTCTGACTAGGCGGCAGTGTCAAATTATTGAGACCTAATTAATTAAAGTAACATCATTTCAGCACAATTAGCCGACCAAACCAACACATAGTTTTTGTTCTTTAACGATCAGTCATTTCATCAAACTTGGCACATGACTTTGGAGCTTTCTTCTTTTTCTTCATCCTTTGTATACCATGCATTCATTCATTCATTTGCCCCGTCAACGTTTGTATTCTTTTTCAAATATGCAGAAAACAAAAGGGAAAAAGATCAAAAGTCATAACAATTCACACGTGTAATGTCTAGCAATAACGTGTTATTGGTCCTGACCCTAACTACTAAGTTAAAGTAGGATATAGGTCACGACTTAGGGCTCTTTGACGACGAGACACGTTGAAAACACGTCGGTTCTCACTTCCATTTGACTTGGGATCCGTGCGGATATGTTTTATTTTGGAAAATGTTTAATCCATTTTTTAAGGAGAAAAAAAAGTTTTATGCATGTTACATCACTTGTTATTATAAACAAAAGAGTAAATTACACTCCCTCCCCTCCCCTCAAAGATACTTAAATT
>Ga0315913_1002054_pt1 | contig 23165 bp, 11 predicted proteins | sample MpolsnodulesMG_FD_207736 | JGI IMG/M metagenome (GOLD analysis project Ga0315913, IMG submission 207736) | Medicago polymorpha root nodule microbial communities from Los Angeles, California, United States - small nodules | ecosystem: Host-associated > Plants > Roots > Nodule | place: USA...
TTTCGCTGTTTTTGTCAAATTAAAAAAAAGGTTAGATATCAAAACAAAAAAAAAAAAGGTGATAAATTATTTACATGTAAATGGGTGAGGTGCATATATGATTTCGTAAAAACAGAGGTGTACTAATAAACTTGTTAATACTATTAAATATTAGCTTTTTTAATCATTGAAAAAACAAACGAAATAAAAATAACTTGTTTGAGTCCCACATAGAAGTGAAAAGTAACATTTCCCATGGTGGGAAAGGATTAACCCTTCCCATGGTAAATGCCACCTAATAATGATATCGTATATATTGTTTTCAGGCGTATTAAAATTGCAACAAATCTGGGATCCGGATTCCATAACTTTTTTGCCGGAAAAGTTATGCGACTTTACTCAATAATGATCCTTGGTTTAATCTCATGGTTCATAGTTTGACACATGTCCCAACTTATTTTGAGTTATTAAAAAACAAATGAGTTGAGATCCATTTCACAAAGCCATACTCATGACCCATCGCCGCCTTCTACAAACCGCCGCCTTCAGACCTCATTGACCGTCGTCGTGCTCGTTATGCACCGCCCCTCTCGCCGCGCTGCCGTCCTGTTCAGAGCTTACTGGATAGTTGAAAATCAATCTTCTCACACCGTCAACTAAAAAATAGAAATGAAAAGCAAAAGTGCGGATCCAAACACAGCGACGAGAGGAGTTGAAGCACGGTGGTCGACGCAGCTGTTCTTAATTTTTGAATTTTGGAAAAAGGCAAAAACACGTGGCAGAATTATAAGGCTTGAGATTGATCTGATGGTGAGGAAAGGTTGAAAGTTTACCTGACTTTGGCGCCACAAAGTCATACAATCGAAAATGTATTTTGGGTTTGTCGTGGTGTTACGTGACACCGACAAGCGTGTTCACAATCAACTCTGTTATTTTTATGGCAACAAACAAACAAGAGGGGGTATTTTGGTCATTAGAGAGGCTGAGAAAGGAAGGAGGGTGGTTAGTGATTTGATTCTTGTCTTCCTCTCCACTGTTCCCCTGTCACCATAATCAACCAATTTAACACCAACAACACTCTAACCAACTCATTCACCTCACATTTTTTGAGATCTCAAATCACAATTTCACATAGAGATGAGAGAACCCTCCTCGGCGATAATTGAAACCAACGGTGGCGGCGTTTCTTCACCGCCGCCTCAACCACTCCTCGAGAGACTCAAAGACTACGGTCAGGAAGACGTTTTTTCCCTTTGGGATGAACTCTCCAATGAGGAACGCGATTTTCTCGTCAAGGACATCCAAGTAACTTCATTCCTACCATTAGATTTGCAATTCAATTTCCTCTCAATCATTTAAAATTCAATTTCGTTTTCTCATGTTTTTGCAGAGTTTAGATCTTTCCAGAATTGACCGTATTATTCGATGTTCATTACGATCTCAAGGTTTTCATTCTTCCATATATAAATGAATTGAATTGTTGCATGTTCATGATTTTTATTTTGTTTGTGCTGCGGGATTGATTTTTGGTTTTTCCCAGGGCTGCCGGCAGCTGCCATTGAGCCGGTGCCGGAGAGCAATGTTTCAAAGGTGGAAGAACGAAGCCAAGAGGAACGAGAAAGATGGTGGAAAATGGGATTGAAGTCTATTTCAGACGGCAAAGTCGCTGTTTTGCTTTTATCCGGTGGCCAGGTATGTAGTATCTTTTCAAACTGTTTCCGATGGAGAAGATTAACAAGTTTTAATTTTTATTTATTTTAAATATGATATTAGTAATAATATTATTATTCGATGGCACTAGCATATTTTAGAATCTTACTATTCATGCAATGCTACTTTTTGGTTTAGTATTTTATGTATAAAAAAAAGATAAGCAGTATGATTGCTCTTTCTTTTTCCTCTTAGATAGGCATTATTTTGTTATAATTCTACACTTTTTGTTTTGATTTTGGGATTTTTTACTCCTTAGGGACGAGTTAGAATTCAGGAGTCTTCAATTTTTGTTGTCCCTAAGAAGCAGCATCATTGGCTGTAAAGATGTGAGAGTGTAAAAGCAGATGCTTTTTTAATCATAAAAAAGTTTAATATAATCTGCTTTCAAGTGTTGCTGTATGTGTATGCTACTACGTATGATGTAAAGCATTGGCTCTTGGTTTATTGTAATCATTAAGTACGATAAAGTTGCTTTATGCGATGGCCTTACCGCTGCTTGCTATATAGTCTCCCTTCTCCTTGGATTCTAACCAAACAACAAATAACCATAAAAAAAAATAGTACTCCTGTTTTATATTTTAGATTATTTAACAAGACATTATACTACACAGTTGTGAATTAATTCAGCCCACCACTCATAAATAACCCATGTGCAAGGTTTCTCCTGTATTATATTTTAAATTATTTCAGTCTATTTTATTTTTAGAAAAATTATAGAGAAATGGTTGTAGTATATTAATAAGGATCTTTGTTGTTGTTGACTAGTTGTTGTTATAAGGTGTACAGCTACTTAAATCTCCCCATTCCTCCATTCATAAACATTCCACACCATCGACTAGTAATATCAAATGCATTATCCCTCCTGAAGTTGCTAGTACACATTTAAATGATTGTGAGAACCTTGTAAAAGATAGATTAACCATCTCAATTAAAACATTACAAGATAATGTCTATAATTAAAAAGTAATATTATCATGAGTTATACAATTTTGTTGCGCAATCAAATTATGACTAATTTTGCAGAGGCATATGTGTTTGCTATAAACTAATAAGATATTTATGTGATTGTATTCTTAGTCCATCTTCAGTTTTGGAAATTACGGATTTGCTTGAATGACATGGTTTTCTGAAAACTATATATGCAGGGTACTAGGCTTGGAAGTTCAGATCCAAAAGGATGTTTCAGTGAGTATTTTCACTTGATATTGAAAGCTCAAGTATTTTTACTAATAGGAAGTTCATTAAGTTCTGTATAATGTTAAAATAATTATTGTCTGTTTAAGCTCTCAACAAAGTATGATAAATAATCAATATTCACTACTCAGTGTATTCATGATTTGATAGATATCTGATGCTTGTTTCTGGGCCATAGATGAATTTGTTTTGTACTTCATAAAAAATGCAAAGTGTGATTTGTTAGAAAGAAAGCAAAACATACTCATCATGGAAAGCATAAAGGTGGTTGTTGAATGTTAGACATGGATGGGTTGCAAGCAAGTTAATATTTGCATGTAGACATAGTAGGCATTTGAAAATTTCTGATACTGGGACTCTGACATTTTTACTGATTCTAAACATGAATACGGAGTGCATTTCCTCTAATATGCTTGAGATTTGTTTTCCTTATGTCTTGCCAGTTTAGCTAAATTTGACTTATAAATTGTATCAAAGTAGCTGAAGGATAGTTTGCATTCCTTTGACAATTGCATAAGCCTTCCTTTGTCGTGAATGTATGTGATATTTCTGTCATTATATAGTGCTTTGAGAGTAAATCGTGAAATATATCTTTATTTATGTGTTTCCATATTTTATTCTAGATATTGGACTACCATCTGGAAAATCACTTTTTCAACTTCAAGCAGAGAGGATTTTGTGTGTGCAGAGATTAGCTGCTCATGCTACAAATGAGAGTAAGTTTCGTTTGTCTTGGTCCAGGTCATTAATGCATTATTCTGTGTTATTATCATCTGTTTGTCTATTGCAGGTTCTACTTCCTCGGTGCAAATACACTGGTATATAATGACTAGTCCATTCACTGATGAGGCAACACGCAAATTCTTTGAAAGTCATAAATATTTTGGTCTTGAAGCAGAACAAGTAAGACGTCTTTAAATATTCTTCTTGCTCAGTAGTACTTATTTTACAATAGTTTGCTAATTTGCTTACATTAGGCTCACTTTTTTAATATATAGGTTACCTTTTTCCGGCAAGGGACCATCCCGTGCGTTTCCAAGGATGGTAGAATTATTTTGGAGACTCCGTATAGGGTAAGGTCTCATTATTTTACTGAGCTTAAGCCAAATATGTTTTCTTATCATTATTTGCTTTCTTAAATTAATGTAAACTAATAAGTAATTAAATGTTCTAATTAAATAACGGGTTTTGAGAACTAATAGCACGGGATGGAGAACTTCTGAAATCCTAATTATTGGTAGCTATAGATATGAACTCTCTATAAGGTAAACATAGTTCAGCAGTCGAGAGCTGAATAATAACAACATACTACTGACATAAAATCAAATGGTGATTTATTTAGTAGAACTTGTTTAACATACTTTTGTCATGCTACCAACTAGGCAGGGTTATTCTTTTCAACTTTTAGTTTATGAAAGAATAAATCTCATGAGAGAATGAAAATGATTAAAAAAAAGGTTTAGAAATTTGCTTTTGTCAGGAACAACCAACTTTTCCAAAAGCTTAAGCTTTTAAGTTGAAAGTGAAAACTTATGAATGGCTTTATATCTAAAATGACCCTTATCCAAGAGCCCTTTGGAACTAAAGCATGGACAATTCACAAGTCCATCCTACCTTGTGCTGAAATTCCATTTTATTTTGATGAATGGGAACAGCAGGGATGAAACATTTGGCCACTTGATCACAGTGGCTATAATACCAAAAGCCTGAGATGTTAGAAGGTTCAAGGATGGTTTTATCTTTCATTTCTGGTTGTTTCCACTATATTTCTTATGTTTTAACTGTTTCATGGGGTATTCATTGTCCTTCTATTCAATAAATCCTTCCATTGTCACAGAAATTCTTGTCCCAGCAGTATTTTCATTTTTTGTTGGATTGTTTTAATAATTGGGGTTTAAAAGACAGGAACCATTTAAAGCCAAGGATTACTGGTTGGAAGAGGCGCATTTGTGCGTCTAGAACTTGAAATGATTAGGGTCGTGCCCGGCTTCTTATAGTGCAATGTTGTTTATTTTTAATAAAAAAGCAACATGTATCACTGATTTAGACATTCAAATCATAATAATAGGAAATTAAATTACAAATAAAAAACTTTGTTTTCTTTCTCTGCCTCACCCAGTTTTTCAATTATTTCGTGTCATGTAAAGCATCTATAATCTAATTTGGAATGAGCAGATGAGGATGAGATTCTTTATTCGCAACTTATAGCTTTGCCTGTCTTATTTTATGTCTGTCTTGTTACATTTGAACTGTCCAATTGTATATTTTATAACTCTATTTGATTTCTGTCTGGTTGATTACTATTTTAAACTTTTGAAACCAGGTAGCAAAAGCTCCTGACGGTAATGGCGGAGTGTATTCAGGTACCTTTATGAGTCCTTTACTACATCATATATGATATTTTGTTGGGCAAGTTTGGATCTATTAGAACACTCTTTTTTGTGCGTGTTCAGCTCTGAAGTCTACCAAATTATTGGAGGATATGGCCTCAAAAGGAATTAAGTATATTGATTGCTATGGAGTTGACAATGCACTGGTGATTTTTCTTTGTTTTCTTTCCTCTTTTGACTGTTGAATCAATCTGTTTTATTGGTCATCTCTAACTTCTTATTTAAAGAAGTATTGACTTGGACTTGTCAACCAGGTTCGAGTTGCTGATCCATCTTTTATAGGTTACTTCATTGATAAAGGTGTTGCTGCCGCAGCAAAAGTCGTCCGCAAGGTAACCGATTTTTTAACACTCATGCTAACAACCAATCAAATCTGAGTTTAAGAACACAATATGCATGCCTTATTCTTCGCCTGACTAGTCACGTCTTTGTAGAGTATATTTGAATTTGAGAGGTCTAGTTATCCATGACCCTTATTTTCCTGATCAGTGCAAGGAGGCTGGGAGAGTTGGATAATCATTCTGCATGGATTGTTTTTGCTGGAATGCCTCCTTTTAGTTTTCTTCTCTGAATGATTGAATCACCGTTGCTACATTCACAGTCTCCTTTTCATATATCATATCTCTATAGTTGAGATTATTACTGAATTAATAATACAAATACAGTGCTATGCGTCCTTCTATAAATCTGCAGAAAGAAGATTAGACTGTACTGTACGAACATATTAGAATATCCCAAGTAGGAGGTTTGGTTGGTGAGCTGAGAGATGTTGAAGGAGTTTCTAACTAGGTTTTCCAGGTCTAAAATCTGGAAACTAACATAACTAATAATTTACCAACATTTGGCTATTATATAGAAAAATAACACATTAGAATGTTCTTGATATTCCCTTCCAAACAATTTGATGTTTATTTCATATTTCAATTCTGATTATCTTGCACTCCTTTTACTCCACTTTTTTTTTTTCCTCTCTTTCTTCCCTACCCCTCACATCCCTCATTGGGGTGTGAGAAATTTTATCCAACATATTTCCATAGATTATAATTTTGATCCCAACTTATGATCCTACCACTGCAATTATTGCAAGCATAACTCGGGAAAATGAACTAGAACTCAGGAATCCAATTATTTAGGCAGTTGGGCAATAACTCTGAAATAAAATAGAACCCAGGGATTCAATTATTCAGGAAATTGGGAAACAAATCAGAAAAGTAAAGTAGTTCTCAGGGATCCATTTATTCGATAGAACTAAAACATAAGGGCAGCATCCATTAATTAGTTCAAGGTTTAATTTTTTTTTTATTCCTTGCAAATATGACTCATTTTGGTGTTAGACACTGCAAAAAAATAAAAAAAAACACATGATCCCTTAAAAAACAAAAACTTGTTCTGGTCATTGTCATCTTTTTATTTATTTTTTTGTTGACAATTGTTATTTGGTTTTAGTCTCGATAACATTTGGCACATGTTTCGTAGTGTTTACATTAATTGATAATTCAATAGATTTTGTGCCTCTCATAGTTTATACTAGTATATGCTTGTAATAGATAGGATAGATAACAGTTGGCACTTGACAGCTATTCACAGCTGTCAAGTGACTGCCACCTGTCCCCCAGAGTGCTGGGCGTGAGGGGTGTATTGGGAAAAACCCAAGTCCCACATTGGATAGATAAGACTCTTGATAAGAGTTTATATAGAGGAGGCAATCTTCACCTTACAAGCCGGTTTTGTAAGGATGAGTTAGGCCCCAAAATTTCTAACATGGTATCAGAGCTTGTCGAATTCAAGGGCCATCTACCGATTCACGCACCAAGTCCAAAGAGTGCTGGGCGTGAGGGGGGTGTATTGGGAAAAACCCAAGTCCCACGTTGGATAGATAAGACTCTTGATAAGAGTTTATATAGAGGAGGCAATCCTCACCTTACAAGCCGGTTTTGTAAGGATGAGTTAGGCCCCAAAATTTCTAACAGTTTCGTAGTGTTTACATTAATCAATAATTCAATAGATTTTGTGCCTCTCATAGTTTATACTTATTAATTTGGTCTTGGTATGACAGGCATATCCGCAAGAAAAGGTTGGAGTGTTTGTACAGAGAGGTAAAGGTGGTCCTCTTACCGTGGTTGAATACAGTGAGTTGGACCCATCACTAGCTTCTGCAGTCAATCAAACTACCGGCCGCCTTCGTTTTTGTTGGAGCAACGTTAGTCTGTTCTTCTTTATAATCTAATGTCTTCTGCTTTCCAAACATTTTTTTGTATGTGATTTAAGCATCATTTCCCTTGAAATTTGACATGGTCTTATAAAACGGAAAGGTAGGGGTTGAAGAGTTAGCATCCTACACTTCCTAATTAAATGGAAACCTAGTATCAACTTTTGATAGTGACATTGTGAGATCCAAACAGGAGCTTTGGTTCTATTCATATATTACCAGTTAGCAAATTAGAAACTATGGGAACCTTGTGATCATCTAATTTGCTTATTATTATCTTACACAATGCCTTCAGGTTCTATACATAAAGTATCTGAAACAAACACTACTTTCAGGCCTTCTTTTCCTATCCATCGATGCGGTTGCCGATGCCACCTTAACATCTCACAGGCCATAACTCAACTTGCTTTATCAACCAAAACATAAATAGAAAGAGATCAGGTTACATGTCTTGATGGTGTCAATCAACCTATTTAACCAACCCCATTAATGGGACAATGATCGGTACTTATTGGTGCTGTTTTTTAATACTATTGTCAATGATCAGCAATCATGTATAAGAATGGTTATTAATGTATAAACCACGATAAAAAAAATTCGCTCTGCATTTGAAAAATTGACCTATCACTTCTGCTGTATGCATTGTAAGTTATCTGCCAGATGTCTTATTAAAATTTTGATTTCAGGTCTGCTTACACATGTTTACTTTGGATTTTCTAAACCAAGTAGCAAATGGCCTTGAAAAGGACAGCATGTAAGAGACCTATCTTGCTTCTCAATTCTCAGTGTTATCCGAATTCCACGTGTTAAGAAATTAATTTATTATGCAACCTTGTAGTCTTATAGCTAAATTCAAGCTAAAAAGTAAAATAAAAATAAAAATGGTGTTTACCCTCTGATACCTAGGGGAAGGGGACCCTATGAAATCGGAGTTTGGTTTGGTGGTAAGTAAAGTCTAGCCAAGAATTGTTCCACCCAGGCTCTCCCTAAAAAGTAATTTTATATTGCTATAGTATAGAATTTGCTGCAGGAAAAAAATTTAGTTGCATCACTAGTTAATCAGATGCCATAGTTTTAATGTCTTATGATCCATGCATCAATTCTATATGCAGTTACCACCTTGCAGAGAAGAAAATCCCTTCCATACATGGATATACAATGGGATTAAAACTTGAACAGTTTATATTTGATGCATTTCCATATGCTCCTACAACTGCACTTTTTGAGGTGACTACAATTCTGATTATTACATGAAACTATGCAAATTTTTTCCTGACATGGTGCTTGGTTAAGAATGCTACTCTTATTGCCTCTTTCATGCGTCCATGTTCAGGTATTACGCGAGGAGGAATTCGCACCTGTAAAAAATGCAAATGGATCCAATTATGACACTCCAGATAGTGCTAAAATGCTTGTTTTTCGACTTCATACTCGTTGGGTAGTTGCTGCAGGTGGCTTCTTAACACATTCAGTGCCCTTGTATGCAACAGGTAAGTTCTCCCTCATGCACATTTCATTAGAAAAATTATTATCTTATCTAACTCATCCTTTCCTTTCATGATACGTGGTTGCCTCTTGTTCAGGTGTTGAAGTGTCACCACTCTGTTCATATGCGGGTGAAAACCTGGAACCTATATGTCGAGGAAGAACATTTCATGCACCTTGTGAGATTACATTCTAGTTCTATCCTGTTTGTGCGGGCTTGTTGTGATTGCAGTAAGGGAGTTCTCAGTCCCATACATGTCTGAGGATATATTTATGTATGCCTCATATCATTCGCATGTATCAATGTATCTGATCATCTGTATCTTTTCCAATCTGTTTCTGATTGGCTTTTTTGTTTTTGGTTTTTAACTTCTAATTTTTTATTGATATGTATCAATGTAATCTGTTTTATCAATGTACATGTATCATATTTGTTTTGACCATTTATTTGCCCGTGCAGAATCAAATATGCAGTCCCATTTTCCTGAAATTTCCCGATTATACTGCACTGTCGATAGTATTTTACTTGCTCCCTAAGGAAATTGGGTTTGAGGCATATGATTTTTAAAGCGGATGATTTATTTTGGAGAAGTTACATTTTAGTAAAAGTGACTCACAAATGAGTTCAATAAAATATACTGGGAAGGTGTAATCACTTGAATGTTTTGGCCATTTGCAAGTGTATTTTGATTTTTAGGTCTTCTTCCATTTTAAATCCTCTCGAATGTATTCACTTTCATTTTTACCTTGTCAATGTTTTTCTTTTGAAAACGGCTGGTTACAACCCCTCGTAACTTTTAAACTTATAGTATCCTAGTCATATTTAACTTATTCTTATTTTTGGTGTTTGGGCATCGTATGCAAAGTGAGATCACGTAAATGAAATTTATATGTTTAGCACATATGTAAACTTATTCTTATTTACATATTGTCTCTAAATTATGAGTTTCTATATCTTGCATGCCAACTCACTTCAAATACGTCTATGTAATCTCAGTTTAGGTATGTAAACTCATGTACAACCTATAAATATATTGAGTTTTTAAATCTTACTCAAACTCATTTTAAGTTAGTTTTAAGTAAACTTAATTCAAGTGCTTATATGAAAACTCGGTTTAAGTATATTTATATAAACTTAGTTCAAACTCAATTCAAGTATATTTTACAGTACGATTTACACATTCTAAGTTCAAATACACTCACCAAATTCATTTTAAGTACATTTACAAACTTTATTTGAATATGTTTATGCAAACTCAGTTCAAGTACTTTTTATATAATATTTGAAAGTTTGAAATGGAGCTCAAAATAATTTAGTCAATTTAAACCTTTTAAAATTTTACAAGGGATGTAATTTAGAATTGTAGGTGAACCTTCCTAGATGATTTTCTAGTAACATCTCTTAAAATATGATTACACCCCGAAATCATCAAAATATCTTTAAAATAAAATAAAATTTTCAATGCACCAAAAACACCTTCTCTCGTCTTTCAAAATCCCTTCGTAAAAATAAGCATACCTCTCCTCACTTTTTGTAAAATGTTACTTTGTTTCTCTCATATTATTGTTTCATCCAATTTCGATTTTTAACCCAATTTGAGCACCTCATTTCAATTTTATATCGCTTTTGCATGTTTTCAAGTAACCTTTGGATTAGTTGGTTCTTTAATCGGATACTATTTTTTTTAAAAAAGGTGTTATTGTATCATGTGTAAATACTTTTTGGGTTACGTTATCTTGTGCCCTAAGGGCACATGTTAAACAACCTAAAAATAGAAATATTCTCTTAAAATTTGTGCATTCAATTAATTAAAAGTTAAAAAATTGAATTCAAGTTCTAACAAAAAATTTCCCATACTTTTATGCCATTAGATTACTTAATCGCATTATATTTAATTTAATGGTGAATTTATTAATTAATTCAATAATGAAATAGATGATGTAAAATTCATCTCACAGTATAATTAGTCCATTTATAGAGATCTTCTATGCTAATACATCAAGGTCAATCCTTTCGGAATGACTATAGGTTACTCATAAGGGATGAAGTTTGACAAATAATCACGTAAAAAAAATAAAATGCAATGTTTTTATTTTACTGAAAATGAAATGTTCAAAGTCTAATCTAATTCTTGGAGTGGAGCGGCACATAATCAAACTCAATGAACCACGGAAATAAAGCTACGCGTCATTATGATATGACACTCAAATTTGAATCAAGACAAGATCTTCACTTGTGTTTGAGATTTTTCGAAGCTTATATGGTCAACCTTTTCCAAATTCCATTTTAATTTGAACGTGTTGGATATTTCTTGAGCACTAAGGTACCTTTCTAGGGTGTGTACACTTCGATTTTTTTCTTATTTTGGTTTCAAGTTTTCAGTTCGTTTAATTTTTTTTATTTGATATAAATACAACTTTATAGAGTTCGTGCACTAATTCCATTAAAAAAAATTACTACCCGCAAAAAGCCTATGAAGTATATGTAACTCTAAATAATATTAGCAAAATATGGTAACGTGGTCTTAAAAACTTATATAAAATTTTAAGCAAAGCGATCAACTGTTTTTGTAAAATCAATTGATGCCTTAGATGTGGAAATTAGAATTACAAGACTTGTTCTCCTAGATTTGCACCATTAAAAATAAGACTTACCTATTTCAATTTCTTCTGGATTGAGAAATTCATTCATAACCATATCATATCTATAATAAATTAAATCATGCCATATAGCATTGTGACAAACAACCAAGCAAATTGGTCTATATTGATTCAAGCTCTCCGGGTGATAAAATTTAGGGATTAATGCCAAAAATGATGTCTTAATACTTAGTTTGGTTTATGTTTTTTACACTCTCAATTTCATTGAAAATAATATAAATTTGATCTTTTTCATGTTGATGGAAAAACTCTCCCAGGTGAAAAATGGAAATTGGATTTAGAGCATTTTGGGTGACAAGGTCGGGAATACATGGCTGAAGTACTTCTTATTCATTACACATAAAATAAGACATTAATTATAATTTTCTTTGTAATATAATTCATGTTATACACACATATATTTAATGAAGGGTGGTTTGTGTATCACCACACAAAAAATGGGTAGCACTTGGGTGACATTGTGGTTGGTGACATTATGACATTGACCAACCACAATATCACAAGTGTCTTTCTTCTTTCTTTTTCATAATATTTTTTTGTTTCTTGTACATGTGTGACATTATGGTTGGCCAATGTCACCGGTGTCAACCAGTGTTTTCCCTCAAAAAATATAAAGACATGAATCTAGGAGCGATGTGAAACGAATCAAACGTTAATAGAAAGCCACGTAGGTCTTCCTCTAGCCACACCCAATCCTTCATAAATCCACTTGTTGCTAACTCCAACTCTTCTTCATCATCACTTTCCTCTGCACTCATTCTACTTTTAAGGTTTGTGCTCCCTTTTTCTCTTAACTTTGCTCTTCATGTTATTATTACTGTTATGTTACTTTACCTTACTTTAATTTTATCAATACCTTCATTATTTTTAGTAATTTCATTCTTTTGAGTTCTATATTATGGACCCTTTAATCTAGAAACCTCTTTCTCTGTTGATTTGTTTGATAAGAAATTAATTTACAATCACAATTGGATTTATTTATTTTCCTGTTAAACACAGAATTATTAGTTGTAGTTAATTAAGATTAAGACTTCATAATTTGGTTTCAGATGGCAGCATCATCAGCATGTCTTGTTGGTAATGCTTTATCCGCAAACAGTAATAGAACTACTCTTGGTAAGGATTTGAATGGAAGATATCTCTTTTCATCATGGAGATTTTCTTCATTGAATAATAAGGCATCAAAACCATTTTCCATTAAAGCCTCCTTAGACCAAAATCAACAGGAAGGAAGAAGAGGGATTTTGAAATTGTTGCTTGGAAATGTCGGTGTTGGTTTGCCGGCATTATTGGGAAATGGAAAAGCTTATGCTGCTGATGAACAAGGGTCGTCCTCCAGAATGTCATATTCGAGGTTTCTAGAGTATTTGGATAAGGATAGAGTTACCAAAGTTGATCTATATGAGAATGGAACCATAGCTATTGTTGAGGCTGTGTCTCCTGAATTGGGAAATAGGTTGCAGCGTGTTCGAGTTCAACTTCCTGGACTTAGCCAAGAGCTTCTTCAGAAATTCAGGGAAAAGAACATTGACTTTGCAGCTCATAATGCTCAAGAAGATTCCGGTTCTCTTTTGTTTAATCTCATTGGGAATCTTGCTTTCCCTGCTGCTGTCATTGGTGTATTGTTCCTTCTCTCGAGGCGGTCCGGTGGAATGGGAGGTCCCGGTGGACCTGGATTTCCTATGCAATTCGGCCAATCTAAAGCCAAGTTTCAAATGGAACCAAACACTGGAGTGACTTTTGATGATGTTGCTGGGGTGGATGAAGCCAAGCAGGATTTTATGGAGGTGGTTGAATTTCTCAAGAAGCCCGAGAGGTTCACTTCTGTTGGTGCTCGCATTCCGAAAGGAGTTCTTCTTGTTGGTCCTCCAGGTACTGGAAAGACCTTGTTAGCCAAGGCTATTGCTGGTGAAGCTGGTGTTCCGTTTTTCTCTATATCAGGTTCTGAGTTTGTCGAGATGTTTGTTGGTATTGGTGCTTCTCGTGTCCGTGACTTGTTCAAGAAGGCTAAAGAGAATGCTCCTTGCATTGTCTTTGTTGATGAAATTGACGCTGTTGGAAGACAAAGAGGGACTGGAATTGGTGGAGGGAATGACGAAAGAGAACAGACCCTCAACCAACTTTTGACAGAAATGGACGGATTTGAGGGTAATACCGGTGTCATTGTTGTTGCTGCAACTAACAGGGCCGACATTCTTGACTCTGCGTTATTGAGACCAGGCCGATTCGATAGACAGGTATGAATATGATTATATTACGGAATGCCTTATATGTTTATGAATGATTAAATTATTGATCAGAATGTTTTTGCAGGTATCGGTTGATGTTCCAGATGTAAGGGGAAGGACCGAAATCCTAAAGGTTCATGCTAACAATAAAAAATTTGATAATGATGTTTCTCTTGAAGTGATTGCAATGAGAACACCTGGTTTCAGTGGAGCTGATCTTGCAAATCTATTGAATGAAGCTGCTATATTAGCTGGTCGGCGAGGAAGGACAGGGATTTCACCTAAAGAGATTGACGATTCTATTGATAGGATTGTCGCTGGAATGGAAGGAACATTAATGACCGATGGGAAGAGCAAAAGTTTAGTGGCATATCATGAAGTTGGGCATGCTATTTGTGGGTAAGAAATTAGCTATCATTTCGTCTTTCCCAAGTAGATATAGTGTAACATTGCAATGAAAGCAAGGTTTTGTGGTCTAAATGATATTGTGTTACATAACATTAGAAGCTATTGCACTCTAAAAATTCCCACAAAGTTGGTTTGTAACATCTATCTGTACTTGATTGCAGAACTTTGACTCCTGGTCATGATGCGGTACAAAAGGTGACATTAGTTCCTCGAGGTCAAGCTCGGGGTCTTACATGGTTCATTCCTTCCGATGACCCAACTCTGATCTCAAAACAACAACTCTTTGCAAGAATTGTTGGAGGATTAGGTGGTAGGGCTGCAGAAGAAATTATTTTTGGTGAGCCGGAGGTTACAACTGGTGCAGGTGGTGATTTGCAGCAAATCACCGGTATAGCAAGACAGGTAATTGTTCATTAGAATTCTGTGCCGCATCATATCTCCTATTTTTTCTTCCTTTTTATTTTGTAGCATGAAAAATTGTAACATATTTATAATCTGATTTCATTTTAGTAACATTTTATCATTAGTCTAAGTTGTGTTGTTAGATACAACTACAATTAATTGGTGAGACTTGCAATAAGATCCAATCATATGATTTCTTCAATGCCTTTAACTATTTTTTTTATTATTCTAATAGAAACAACGATGATGCAGATTTAGAAGGATCCTATTCCTTACGATAATATCTTTTGATTTTCCTTTCTTATCTTCTGATGTCTAGATAAATGTTAATGATACTCTTGCAGATGGTAGTCACATTTGGAATGTCTGATATTGGTCCTTGGTCACTTATGGACTCGTCAGCTCAAAGTGGCGATGTTATCATGAGAATGATGGCAAGGAACTCAATGTCAGAAAAGCTTGCAGAAGACATTGATACCGCTGTCAAGAGATTGTCAGATGAAGCATATGAAATTGCATTGACACAGATAAGGAACAATCGTGAGGCAATTGATAAGATTGTGGAAGTCCTTCTGGAGAAGGAGACATTGAGTGGAGATGAATTCCGCGCTCTACTGTCAGAGTTTACTGAAATTCCAGTTGAAAATCGGGTTCCTCCTTCAACTCCAGTAGCAGTCGCTGTTTGAATGGCCTGTATGTAGTTATTTTATAATGTATGTATCATCTCAGAATACGAAGTTACCCTCTTCATTATGCTTCAAATTTGTGAATGACAAGCTTCTAGCTTACATTTTAATTGTTATAGTGTTGATAGTGACAACATACAATATATACAAATAGTACATATTTGATTGCAGAAATCCACAGTTTGTTTCAACACATCTATTATAATGTACAATTTGTTGTGAGTAACAACTAACAAACCATTAATTAATAAAAGCTTATGGCCTAGCCTACTTCAGGCTCAAGTTAAGCCAAAACATTTTAGAAGTCTCTTTAACCAAGATGGCTATGTTTTATGTCATTTAGAAGGTCTTTAAGCCTACCACACCGGTCTATTTAATTGATAAAAACAATTGTTTTTGCCATCGTTATTATAGTGAAGCTTATACATTGTCATTAAAATCATGTTCACTTTCATTTTAAATAATTTGATCATGTTAGTCTACATAAATACTGAAATTTGTAAGCTTATTGAGATATAAATTTATGGCTGTTTTATAAGCTTGTTACAAAATAGATTATCATGTTGGTCAAAATATTTAAGAGGTAGGTTATACCTTAAAAAAAGTTTATATCGTTTGTACAAATTATACTGATCTTTCAAAAAAAAAAATATATAAAAAAGAAGGAATGTGCTTAGAATTTAGAAAATTACTTTTCTGACATTGACAAGTTTACATTGACACAAGAAAATTACGCAAAATCCCCCAGCGGTAGTTAACTACCGTTGAGAAAGCCGGCAGCAGTTAACTGCCGCTGGTGCCAGCGGTAGTTATCTGTCATTGATGCCAACGGTTGTTAACTACTGCTACGTGTTTGGTTCCATTTCCAGCAGCTCACCTTCCATTTTTCATAACCAAATTCTTTCATACTTAAACAAATTCATCCAAAATTTTAATCCTTAGCATGATAAACAAAGTTTTTCATCCAATTGCAAATTCATGAATATTAAATGTACGAAATAATATTATTTAACAGGATAAAATTAAAACGCAAGAAATAATATAAAACGTACGTAAATGTCATAGAAATACGAAAATATACGGAACATGTCATAATAATACATCACCATCATCATAGCCCTGCTGCCTACGATGCCTCTGCCCCCTGCGTTGCTGGCAATCTGATACGTAAGGGCAGGGCGACCAATACTGCCAATCCGAATCATCTCCTGCACCAGCTCCTCTCTAGTCATCTCGCTGCTCTTGCCCACAACATTATCAGCTATCTGCACCACATCCCTGATGATCGTCAGTGTGTCAGGCAGCTCTCTGGCATGCTCCTCCTCTATGATCTGCTCCACGTTCGTCGGCTTGGGAGGAGATCCTTCATCAAGTGGGAGAATACGAGGGTGAGAGACTTTGGCATACCAAGCCATGTAGCCAGGCTCATGATGCCATGGTCTTTGACACCTCTGTCTCCAATCAGGGTAGAACCACGCCTGAGTGTCTAGCAACACAGTGGTCAGCAACTGCGTAGGCATCTGAGCGACAGATGACAGATGTCTGGAAACGTCCTGTACATACTCAAACTGCCTCTTCACCCGCTCAGGTAAATGACGGTAGACCCTCTCCTTCCCGCACATCAGCCATCCCGAGTAAGTGCACAGAAGCTGAAAAGAGCGCACTTCTCTGTGATCACCATATGTACAAAACCTCACATCATCCACCTCTAAGTGATCCAGCCGTAAGCGGTAACGATGCACATCTTTATGCCATCTGCTAGTAAGCCATCTCCCTGCACATGGTCTCTCCTTTTTCCACTTCGTGTTAGGCTTCCTTGGGTACGAACCTGACAAATGCTCCAAAATCCATTTCTGCAACAAAAAAATAATACACAAAAATAAGTATTCGAGTTAAATATTAAATAAATCTAATACATTATAAAAACTTCACAAAAATATTTAAATAACATCCTAAATAAAAGTAGTCGAACTTAGGAAAAAAAATAATCTAACATGATGATGAAAATTATAAAATAAATTCATAAATAAATGAAGATAAATATTAAAATATTACCATAAGAAGGGTCGTACAACCGACCATCGTTATGTTATTTAGAATAACAGAATCATCCAGATAATCGTACAGGTAAGTTAAGGTCATCCCTCCCCATGACCACTTCCCAATCGCCTGCAAGTCCGCCATATAATCAAGATATATCAAGTCGATGTGTCTGTTCGTTTTGTTAGTGAGCAGCACACTACCGACGAGATATAGAAGAAAACTCCTCACACACCACTGCCTCCTGCCTGCATCTCCTCCCTCGTCTGTGGGTCCTCCAGCCGTCTAGCCTCTGTCAGGTGGGCTTCATAAAGCCGCTTCAGTGTCAGATAACTGATATGAGCAGGAGACTCAGTCCTTGCCTCAGCACGAGCATCAGCTTCTGACATGCCCAACAACCTAATCATCAAATCAAGCCCACGGTCCCGATCCATTGTCACGTCATGGTCCAGCATGCGACCCTGAATAGGAAAGTGGAGGAGATTATACACATCGTCCAAAGTGATCGTCATCTCCCCCACAAGTAGATGAAAACTAATGGCCTCTGTGTGCCACCTCTCGCATAGAGCATGAATCATAGCATGAGCCACACTAGAATACCCGGTGTATATCAAATGATGTAGGCCAGACGCCTCTACAGGATCCCAAAACCACCTCAATCTCTTCTCCGGTATATCAAGCTCTCTCTCACCTTTTTCCCTGCATTTATACACTTATACTCCCCATCATGCCACATCTGAAAATCAAATGAATTAAGACATTGTCACTACAAATTTTAAAGAATTTAAACACTTACGCTACATTCTTTAAAAAATTTAAACAATTACGCTACATTCTTTAAATAATTTAAACACTTACGCTACATTCTTTAAAAAATTTAAACACTTACGCTACATTCTTTAAAAAATTTAAACACTTGCGCTACATTCTTTAAAAAATTTAAACACTTGCGCTATATTCTTTAAAAAATTTAAACACTTACGCTACATTCTTTAAAAAATTTAAACACTTACGCTACATTCTTTAAAAAATTTAAACACTTACGCTACATTCTTTAAAAAATTTAAACATTTACGTTATATTCTTTAAAAAATTTAAACACTTATACTAAATTCTTTAAAAAATTTAAACAATTACGCTATATTCTTTAAAAAATTTAAACAATTACGCTACATTCTTTAAATAATTTAAACACTTAAGCTACATTCTTTAAAAAATTTAAACACTTACGCTACATTCTCTAAAGAATTTAAACACTTATGCTACTAATTTTAATCACTTTAAAGCATTTAAAGAATTTTAAAGAATTTAAACACTTACATTATGATGGTTCACCCAAAAAGGGTTCGCCTCGTGCCTCGCGTAGTCGAACAACAATTCCGTGGTCTCAGGACCTCTAGGAAAGGGAGGCCCTCCAACAGGGTATGGCGGTATCAGCGGAACACGACGACCTCGTCGCCGCCGAGTCTGAGGCTCAGACTCACCCTCAGGAACTACATTATCTGCCTCAAGATAATCCGCCACAACATCCTCTGACACCTACTCATCATCTGCCACCTCCTCATCCTATGCCTCGTCCTGCGGCTGATAAAACATTCTCTCCTCCTCCATCCGATAATATCCAACAAAACCCTCATCTGCATACCCTGCATAATCATGCGCTGGTGTCGGATCAACCACCTGGGAGGAGTAATCCATATGTGACTGTGAGCTCTCTACACCTGCCCTCGCGTCCCTACGCCTCCGAGTCTTTGGGACATACGGGTTTTGATCCACCCTCTCTCCGAGCGCTAACAGTACTCGCCTCTTTACCTTTACGCATCCTCACCTCTCTAATAAGCCGCTGCTGCTCATCCTCCTCCCCAGCCATATCTGTACAAAAACAAAATAAAAATAACATAAATACGTGGACAATGTATTTAGGCATTTCAAAGGAACGTAAAAGTATACAAATATAAAGGATACATATTCTAGGCATATATGATTTTGATTGATATTTGATAGATATATACATTATAACACAAAAATCCAAACTAATCAAACTAAGCAATTGAAGTCCCTTTGAAATGCATATATGGTTATTATATCATTATGTCCAAACTTATCAAACTTGCCAAAAGAAATCAAAAATGCAAACTTATAATCATTATAACATATATACATTATGAAATTGAACATATTTGCAAAAAAAAATTACACAAAAAAAGCAACATTTTCTCACTTAGGCATTTCATCAAACACCTTAAGTGCATTTCAAAATACTAGCACAATTAGCGTTAATTTAACATCAAATTCAACTACATTGTACCTAAACCTACTCTAAACAACAATGCCGGCATAAACAATCCATCAAAGCATCTAAATCATGCATAATTTGCACTTTTCTAACCTAACCTAAAACTAACATTTTGCTCAAAATTATGAAAACTAACACCCTAAACAAACTATATTGCATGTAAATAGGAAGAAAAGAACTTACTTGTGATTTACTTGAAGAAATTAGGATGATTTTCGAGCAAATGAGGATTGGGAGATTTTGATTAAAATTTGATGTTTCTGCGTTCATATCATAAACATTGCAACAACAGTTAACTACCGCTGAGGCCAGCGACAGTTAACTGCTGCCGGTTTTTCCAACAGTAGTTAACTACCGCTGGGGGTTTTAACGTAATTTTCTTGTGTCAATATGATGTTTTTGAAGTCAGAAAAACAATTTTCTAGAATTTATGCTACTCTATTTGATAATACTGGATATGCCCATATTAGACCCAAAAAATGGGAAATTTCACTTCACAAATTTCTCCTAAATAGACCCATTCGACTTTCTAGCTATAGTTAAGTGTCGTTCGGTACTTTTTAGAGTGGTTCAATCACTTTTAAGAATATCTCAGCTTGAACCTTATATTGACCCAGATTCTTCTGTGGAACATGCTTTTGTTGTATTGCACCGAACTAGTGCGATTCAGTAGATGCACAAAATTGGCACCAAATTGAATCACTCATTTCCAGCATTCTATTAGCACAAGGGGGGATTATGTTAAAAACATGAAAAATTCAAAGACTGGTTAGAGAGTGACCAAAGGGTCCATCACTAAACCGTGTAGAGATAGTATGGTTTAGAGAAATATAACCAAGTGTCTTATTTGAGTTTTGTTTAGTTCTTAAGAAAATTGTTAGCTTTGTTGGTGTTAATGATAAAACAAGTTTCGTTGATTAAAATGATCATGTTAATAAATGTCGTAAGTGTATTGTTTAAGATATCTATAATAAGACATTGAGTCTTAGAAATAGAAGTCAAACAATTGTCATAAATATAAATACAAAATTTTCTATATAAAAGTTGTTCGTTAAACAACGAAGAAGAAAATTGTTATTTCAAATTCAATGTGAGAATGGTCAAAGAGAAATGATATTTGTACAACTATTTTATAACAATTTTTTAATAACTTTTTTTCTCATACTCACGTTATATTCTTATTCTCTCTCTTACTTTTTTTTTCTTCTCTCTCTATTGTTTTGGACCAATAAAAAGAGAGAAAATGAAAGTTGTAATCAAAATTGTCACAAATGGTTTTACATATATCACTACTATGATATTTTGACAACTTAATTTATTGACAATGTATGTACAACTTATTACGTATTAACTAGCGGAAATCGTCGAGGTATTTGTGCAAACAGGTATAATCCGTTTAATTGCAGAAATTCTAAAAATGAAAAAATTAGCAAGAATCACTTTAAGTATATGAAAAAAAAAGAACCCTTTTTTTGCAAGTCCTACGATGCAATTGGAGCTTATCGACAGAAAAGAATAAATTTCGATAGTCTTTTTTGGCTCCAATGGCGAATAGATCAATGCATGTCTTTCTCTCTTTAAAAATTAAAATAGTATGCACAAAAACTAAGGTAGATGAAAAAAATTAAAAACCAACAAATTGTATACCAGCTCTGTTTATACGTTGTTGGTTCTCAATTTTATTGTTCAAGAACCAACAATTGCGTATTTAGTCATTGAATATATAAGTATGTAATTTGATTCTTTCTCAGTTGTCAAGTCTACATTTTTTGAAGGAGTTTTCGTCTTGGTCAATGTAAAGGATAAAAGTGACTATCAAATTAAAAAATGGAGGATTTGTTTAAATTTTCATTTGAATTAAGGCTCAATATGGGAACAAATTACACGTTTGAGGGACCAAAACAGTTGTTTGTCCTTAAAACTCACTAATAAATGGAGTCTAATTTTCCTGCAATATGCTTATCAGCTTATGGTTGCTCTTTTTATAGGTAAGCTGACGTTGCACATGATTTGTTTACGTATTCGAACATTGATATTAGTACGTAGTTGCGATAAATAATTTTTTTCAACGGGAACATTAATATAGATTCCGAATATACTACTTCCCTTGTCATCAATTAAATGTTTAGCACGTGTATACTCTCACTCTGAATCATTCTTTTCTTTTCTTTTCTTTTTTACTTTTTTTTGAAGCAGTAAACTGGAGGAGTAATAGATTAATTAATAATTTCTTCTGGAAATTACTTGGGGAAATTAGATTGAAAGCACGCGGTTTTGCTTAAAAGACTATTACTAAAATAAGTTTTTTTGAAGGATATACTAAAATAAGTTAAAATATATATTTTTAGGGAAAGTAGATTAAAATATTTTGTTCACGACGTTTATATTGAGTATAAAACATAGGCTTTGTTTCCCTAAAAAAGCATAGGTTTGGTTTGATAAAAATAGCATACAGTTGTTAAGATAATTGATAGCTTATGGCTGAAACCGATATCCGATAAACTAATTAAAATGATTATTAAAAGTAACGGTTCGATTAACTGATAAATGTAAAATTGTATAAAAAAAACTTTCATGATTTTATAATATTAAGATATTTGGTAATATAATTTCTTTTAACTTGATATATACTTATATGGTATTAAATTAATATTTTTCCCTTAAATTTATTTCCTTTCAATTTTTATACTTTATAAAGTATCTTTAAAAAAAATATTTAAAGTATAAAAAATAATCAATTCATAAGATTAAAAACCTTAAATCTATTCGCGGTAAATACACAATCCTTAAATTTCCTTTCATTGTTATTTTATTTTTATATTCATAATATTTGTCAATGTTAGAATTGATCTCTGTAACATTTTTTTAATTGGAAAAGAGATTTTTTCATGAAATCAAGTGACATCAATGTCTATTTTATAACCATCTTTGAGAGGATTTAAATTTTGTAAATTGAGACTAAGAGACTACTCATATCTCATTTTAGTTCATTAAAAAAAAAGTAACACATTATAAGTGCGTATAAAAATGGTATACTTTTAAAATTTTGAAATAACTTTTTATATGGTGACTAAATTGATGAATTTAGTATATTTACCGGAACAAGAAAACATTTCACCCAAATAAATTAGAGGCCCAGCACACGTACCAATCACATGGCCAACACATTACTAAAAATGGTCATATGTCCAAAATTAGTTAGGTAGAATAAGCCATTTCAATTTTTATCTTAAATAAAATTAACCATGCTTGTTGAAAAACCTAGCACAACTTGGAAACTGACAAAAAGATGCAAAATTCAAAGTGAATACGTTTGAGGATTGATGGTAGATGGCATAATTTAACTGATGCAGTCAATTTCAGTGTGTGTCTTTGTTCAATGTTGAGAGGAAAACTTTTTTTATTTTTTAAAAAATTATAATAAATATTAAATGTCCATTTTAGTCTCCAAAATAATGTGACATTCTAATATAT